>Ga0160423_10000580_pt1 | contig 30183 bp, 28 predicted proteins | sample CRUFie14St8metaG_FD_108191 | JGI IMG/M metagenome (GOLD analysis project Ga0160423, IMG submission 108191) | Marine microbial communities from the Costa Rica Dome - CRUD Field 142mm St8 metaG | ecosystem: Environmental > Aquatic > Marine > Oceanic > Photic zone | place: Costa Rica: the Eastern...
AAACCAGTTTTTTCCAATATCTCCGTCTGCAATAACAATCATTTTATTATTGGTGGAAGATTCTTTGTAATTAATTTTTTTATTCGTTGCGAATTGTGGTGCAATACGGTTTTTAAAATAAGAGCCAAACGAACCTTCTAGCAATAGGGCCACAGGTTTTGCTCCTGCTTTAAAGTTTTCAGGGATGATTTTTTCATTAGCGGTCTCTCTGAATGAAATTCTGGAAGGTAATTTTTTGTAGCGGTTGTTTCCTGATGTTTGATACAGAGTAGTAAAATTTATTCCACTTACAGATGTCGTATCAAATGTGCTACTGAATTCAACCTTTACAGGATCTAGGTTTTTGTTAATTAAGTGATTGTTTTTTGATTTTAGAATAGGATTATAAATCCAGCCGTATAGTTGAAACCTTCCGCCACTGCCATTTGCTGTTGTTTGGATGGGGATTTTAGAGCATTGTAAATCTTCAACAATATGCTTGTTTAAGCGAACACCATATTTGTGAAGCATTGCATCAAGACCTGTTTCTAAAGGAGCAGCAAATACAAGTCCTTTAGTTTGCATACTATCCAATTCAGCACCTTGTGCACCTTCTAGCATCATTAAAACCTTTCCTCCATTCATTATGAATTGATCAAGTAGATATTGTTCCTTTTGAGTAAAGGGCTTGACAGGTTTTGCGATTATTAATAAATCAATACCCTCTAGTGCATTAAGCTGTTCTTTACCTTCTTTATTTTTTAAGTATGCTGGGCCAGTTTGATAATACTCATAAAGTGATTTTGAAAAGTCTTCAACATCAAAACGGCCCAACTCACCATGCCCTTGAAGAAAGGCAACTGTTTTCATCGAATCTTGCTGAAGTTTTCGAATCGCATTGGTGATTTCAAATTCCAATTCTTCAATGGCTTTTTCGTAGGTGTTTGTTTTGTTTCCTTTAGCTTGCCGAATAAACGGAACTGGAATTGATCTTCCATTGTAAAAAGCCTCTGCTCCAAGAGGAACGTAAACCCTGTCCAATTCTCCGTTTTCTTTCTTAAACGGTATGGGAACAATCTCAAGTCCTTTTCTTTGTTTAAGGTTTAAAATTGATTTATCTCTGGCTTTAGGGTCATCAATAGATTTATACAAATCGATAAATTCATATTCAATATATCCATCAGAGATATCAGAAAGCTCCTCTAGAGTTTCCAGTATAGAATTTCTAACACGAGTTAAATCGGCAGGAAGATGTTCGTTTTCTAAGTAAATTTTAAACTCAACAACATCGTTAAGCTTCTCCATCAATTCAATAGTACTTTGATGGAGTGTGAATCGTTTATCTTCAGTAAGGTCAATTTTGAAAAATTTGAAATAGCTGAAGGTCATTATCAAAACAATAATGATAAAGCCAGTTAAAAAATTGGTCAGATCTTTGAATTTATTTTTAATCATACAATTACCATTTTCTACTAATCAAAGCCACCTTAGTGAGTAAGGTAAACAAAGCCACTAAACAGAAATAATACATCAGATCCCTTGTGTCGACAAGCCCTCTACTAATGCTATAGTAGTGCTCCTCTATGCCAAACTGCTGGATAATAAAGCTAATTGAAGTATCATCTCCAGCATTTCCAATTAAGCTGAAACCAAAATAGAACAATAAACACAACAGTATACTGATTAAAAGGGATATAATTTGACTTTTTGTGATTACAGAGGCAAATAAACCAATTGAAATAAAACTTGAACCAAGAAGAAGTAGTCCGATATATGAACCAATGGTTGCTCCTTTATCAATAGTTCCATGTGAAAGAAACTCAACAGAGTAGTAGTATATAAGGGTAGGCAGCAAAGTAAGAAGCAGTAAAAGTAAATATGCTAAAAACTTTCCCAGAATTATTTGAAATTCAGTTAACGGTCTTGTAAGCAACAATTCAATGGTTCCATTTGCTTTTTCCTCCGCAAATGCCCTCATTGTCATCGCAGGAATAAGAATTAGGTACATCCAAGGCGCTAGAGAAAAAAGAGGCTCAAGAGAAGCAAATCCAGAGGATAATATATTTAAATATTCGTTGGGTGCGTACGTCCATAAAAACAGAGAGTTAATTAAAAGAAAGAGCACCAATACAATTGGACCGATTAAAGAACTGAAAAAATATCGAATTTCTTTTTTTAAAATGGCTAACATTAAAACTAATTTATGGCATATCAATGCTAATTTAAGAAGATGTAAAAATAGTTTATTAACTCTATATGTTTATAAACTGATATGTTTAATAATGCTTCTTAGCCAGAAAGTAACTAATTTTAGTTTTATTTTATAAACTTCAATAAAAAATCAAATGAATCACAAAATTGCTCCCTCCGTTTTAGCAGCCGATTTCGCAAACATTCAACGCGACTCAGAAATGATTAACAACAGTGAAGCAGATTGGTTTCATATTGATATAATGGATGGCGTTTTTGTGCCCAATATTTCTTTTGGCTTTCCTGTCATGAAAGCAATTAAACAACATGCTACGAAACCTTTGGATGTTCATTTAATGATTGTTGATCCTGACCGATATATTACAGCTTTTAAAAAAGCTGGAGCGGATATTCTTACAGTTCATTACGAAGTATGCAATCATTTACACAGAACTGTTCAGGCAATAAAGGCTGAGGGAATGAAAGTGGGGGTTGCATTAAACCCTCATACACCTGTTCAGGTATTGAAGGATGTAATTGAGGAAGTGGATTTGGTGTGCTTGATGAGTGTGAACCCAGGTTTTGGTGGGCAGAAGTTTATAAGAAATACGTTTAATAAAGTTCAAGATTTAAAGTCTATGATTGATGCTTCAGACTCAAATGCCTTGATTGAAATTGATGGAGGAGTGGGTACAGACAATGCAAAACTTTTGGTAGATTGTGGAGCTGATGTTTTAGTAGCGGGTAGTAGTGTTTTTAACGCTCAAAATCCTGTTAAAACCATATCTCAACTTAAGAAGTTAGAAACGATTGTGAAGAGTGCTTAATTTTAAATTTTTGAGTTAATTGAAAAGGGGTTTTATAAACTCAACAACAAATGCGGTGATATAGGTCATTCCAAAAGACCAAATAAAAGAGGCGATTATCAAGGTTGGAATAGCCTTCTTTTCTTTTCCGAAATACTTTCCTACTAATAATGAGCCAAGAGGGACTGAAATTAACCCGATAGTCATGCTCGTGCCAAATAATTTAAATCGATTTTTGATTTTAATTATCATTCTATTACGCTTGAAGTTAATTTTTTTTGATTTTTTTTTCGCTGTTTGACTTATTGTATTCAACCCTTTTCCCAAAAAGAAAAATATTAAAGCACTAATTACCGATCCAACGCCACACACAATAGCAATTTCAAAAAGCATTTGAAAATTATTTGAGTATGTAATAGCAAGAACAGTCGGAGTGACAAGAAGTTTTAAACCACCTCCAATTAAAGCACCAATTAAAACAGCAACACTCATTTCCATAAAAGAGGTCTTTGTGCAAAGATATCACAAATCCTTACCTTAATTAAAGATTTAATCTTTTTTAAGATTAAACATTTTAAGGGAATTAATATATTTGTTTTGAATAAGATTTAAACAAAATGGAACAAGGATTTAATTTTAACATTTACAACGTAAAAGAGGTAAGTAAGGTAGAATTTATAAGAAAAACATACGCGCATGTAGCACTTGCTGTTTTATGTTTTGTCGTTTTCGAAACTTTTCTTTTTACCTCAGGTATTGCCGAATCAGTTGCTTTCTCAATGCTAAATAATTGGTGGCTTATCATCGTTCTTTTTATCGGAGGTACTTGGATTGCTAACAAATGGGCCGTTGAACCTGGAAACATTCAAAAACAATACCTAGGTCTTTTCTTGTTTGCATTTATAGAATCAATAATTTTTATCCCATTGTTCTACATCCTTTTTACAAGTCCCCAATTTAGTGGACAAGTTCAAAGTATTCTTGGGCAAGCAGGAGTAGTTACAGGCGGTTTATTTACTGGCTTAAGTGCTGTAGCTCTATTCTCTAAAAAAGACTTCTCCTTTTTGAGAAGTATTATAACAATAGGCGCTTTTGTTGCTTTGGCAACCATTTTTGCAGGAATGATTTTCGGATTTGATTTAGGAATATGGTTTAGTGCAGGAATGGTTTTGTTAGCTAGTGGATCAATTTTATATCAGACTTCTAGGCTTTTAAGAGATTTTCATACTACTCAACACGTAGCAGCTGCTTTAGGTTTATTCGCTTCTTTGATGACCTTATTTTGGTACATTTTACAAATCTTTATGAGTAGAGATTAAAAAGAGATGCATATATGCTTAAAAAGCGATTTATCTGAAAAGGTAAACATTTTTGTCGTTTAATTAACCCCCTTTATGTTCTGGTTAAAAGAATTGGTATAACAAGTGTGAACCAATTTGACATATAAGTTTTAAAATGGTTATCTTTGTCGAGCCTTTTTATAATGAATGCTTTGCGAGTTATGTAGTATTGTTTTGTTACATATGTGGAATATCCCCTTACATTCCCAAGATTGAAAATAAAACCTTTTTGAACTGTTATGAAATTTAAAATTCATTTTTTTAGAATTCCCTCCTGTCTGATCTTAATTTTCACAACTTTTTCTTTATTTGCTCAAAACCCAACCGGTTATATTGCAACGTGGAAAGGTGACGCAAATGCCGCCTATTCAATAGTTCATGATGATTATGGTTTAGCAGGTGCTGATGGGATTTGGCAATATGGGGATACTATAGCTTACAATAGAGGAATAAAGTTTGTTTTTGGAGTATACACTGATTTGTGTGAGTCAAGATTTGTCCAACCTAACGGGTATTCAAACCTTTACGATTATGCTAAAAATGTCATGATTGCGCAACATGGACACGAGATCGCTAACCATTCTTCAACACATGCATGTGCGGCTGAAAAAGGCTGGGAGCCTTGCACTTTTGGCTATGGCGAAAGCGGTTGGGGAGAATCACCTCTAGGAACAGATTTAGATGTAGAAATAAATGAGGCACACAATTCAATAGTGAATGCAACAGGATTCGTTCCCAAATATTACGTTTATCCTTATGATGTCTTTACAAATGCAACCAATCAAAGATTAGAGGATTTAGGGTATATAGGTTCTAGAACAGGTTGGAGTTCGTCCTCTGCTGATGACGCAGGTGCAGGTTATCATAGAGAGGGTTATGAAAATAGTGATGAAGCTAATTTTTTTCCAAATAGTAATGGCTTTTTTAGAAACGGAGTTCAAGTTTTTAACGATGATGATGCTGGTATGAATTGGCAAAATCAACTAGTTGAACTTAATACTGAAATAGATAACATTATAGCTAATAACTTGTACGCCAACAGAGAGTTTCACAATGTTGGTAATTCTGGTTGGGGACATGTAAAAGTAGATGCGTATCGTGGACATATGGATTATTTAAAAGCAAAAGTTGATGAAGGTAAATTGTGGGTGGGCACAGTATCCGAAATTTTTACTTACCAAATCCAAAAGTGAAAGTACTCAGCTAACGTTAATTATGTTTCTGCATCAGATAGAGTATATGTTACATGGAATGCAATTGGTAGTCAGTATGATGTTGATTTAGCCTCATATTTGAGTGATTTAGTAATTAAGTCACCAATTACTCTAGTTGTGAATTTAGATGGGTTATCTGGGAATTATGTTGTTAACCAAAACTCAGTTGATTTAAGCACAGATAAGTACTATGTTAATGATGGTAAAATGTATATCAATGTTTACCCTCATGAAGGAGATGTGGAAATTTACAAGAGTAGTTTAAATGGAAACCATTATCCTTATGTGGCAAATCCAGTTGAAAATCAAAATTTAAATGTCAATTTTACGCCGTTCACCATTGACTTAAAAAATGTTTTTGAAGATACTGAAACTGATGACGAGGACTTTGTTTTTTCTGCAAATGGTTTTGAGGGAATCTCGGTGGTTATTTCAAATGGAATTGCAACAATTTCTGCTCCTTTAAATTGGGTTGGAACAACTACAGTAACTTTTCAAGTAGAGGATGAAGGTGAGCTAATTGTAACAGAGTCTTTTGATGTAATTGTTCAAGATCCTTTTTCAAATCAAACACCATTTGGTGGTATTCCTGCATCAATTCCAGGAAGGGTAGAGGCTGAAGATTATGATGAGGGTAATGAAGGCGAAGCCTTCAATGAAGAGTATTCACAATGGGAATCTGCTCCAAAAGCCGATCAATATCGTCCATGGGATCCAGTTGATGTTGATTTGATTAGTGGAACAGCTGAATACGGTGTTGGTCACACTATCGCTGGCGAATGGCTTGAATATACTGTGAATGTAGTTACAGATGGATGGTACACTGTTGATTTAAATGTTGCATCGGTTGATTATGGTGGAACTGTACCGGGTAAAATTGAGTTATTGGTTGATGGAAATACTTGGATGTCGGCTACCGATATGATATTTACGGGCAGTTGGTCTGATTATGAAAATGTAAGATATCCTTATGCTTTGTTCTTAGAAGAGGGAACTCATGTTCTAAAAGTAAGTTTTGTGAATGGATCTGTTAATTTGAATTATATCGATATATTAACAAGTCCAACAAAAACAGTTAACATAGTTTCAAAAAATGCATTTGAGATTTATCCAAACCCAGCATCTAATCTCATTAAAATTGATGCAGAATTTACTACTGCAAAAATATTTTCTCAAACGGGGAGTTTAATAAAGACATCGAAAACTAAAGAGGTTGATGTGCTCAATTTAGCGAATGGGATTTACTTTGTTAAACTAGACGATTCTCCATCTATGGCGAAATTTGTGATCAATAAGTAAACATTCAATTAGAGAGGTATTTTGAAAAATCAATACAGGATAGACTAGGCATATACTTTTTAATTTTTTGCTCACCTATAATTCACTATTTCTCCTTATTTTCGTTTTCGCAAAATACACAAAATGCTAAATTATGATTGAAAGTATCGGAACATTGCTCATGTTGATTTTACTGCAAGCAGTATTGGGATTTGATAATTTGCTATATATATCCTTAGAAAGTAGAAGAGCACCATTGGAGAAGCAAAAAATGGTAAGAACGGTTGGTATTGGATTAGCTATTTTTCTCCGAATTGGTTTGTTGTTTTTACTTCAGTTTATAATTGGAATGCTTAAAGATCCTATATTCTCATTAGATTTTGGAAAAAATTTTCAAGGTAACTTTAATGGACATTCATTAATTGTTTTGTTTGGTGGGGTATTTATACTTTGGACTGCGATAAATGAAATTTGGCACATGATGGTTTTTGATCCAAATGACGAATTGAACAAAAAACCATCCAATCCAATAAAAATAATCGGATTGATTGTATTTATGAATTTGTTATTTTCTTTTGATTCTATTCTTGGTGCAATGGCGTTAACGGATGAGTTTTGGATTATGGCAACTGCTATAGTCATTTCCGGTATTTTAATGATCTGGTTAGCAGATGGAGTTAGTAAGTTTTTGCAAAAAAATAGAATGTATGAAGTTTTGGGACTTTTTGTTCTTCTAGTTGTTGGAATAATGTTACTTACAGAAGGAGGGGAGTTGGCTCATCTTAAGGTAATTAATCAAGAGATTAAAGCTATGAATACAGGAACCTTTTATTTTGTAATTGGAATATTAATTTTGATTGATATTGTTCAAGGAAAGTATCAGAAGAATTTACTCAAAAAACGTAAAATTAACTAAGCTTAATGAATTAAAATAAAGAAGCCTTTAGATAGTCTAATGGCTTTTTTATTTAAAACATCTCAGAGGTTATTTTACTGTGCAGAAACAACTTCATCAATTTCAACTTTTTCACCTGATTTGTATACGTCAATTAAATTTAATGTATCTCTTTCAAGAATTACAAAATCAGCTCTATATCCTTTTTTAATGTAACCGTATTCATAATCAATACCCATGAATTCAGCAGGGTATCTAGACGACATCTTTAATGTTTCTGCAAGCTCTATATTGGCCTCTTTGAAACAGTTTTGAACAGAGTCCAACATTGAAACAGCAGACCCAGCAAGGTTGCCAGTTTCGGTTAAATACATACCGTCCTTGAAGAAAATTTTAAACTCATCAATTTCAAAATTATCAACAGGATGTTTTACAAAAGAAGCATCTGACACTAGGAACAACTTACCTTTTTTTGCTCTGTGTGCAATTCTCACAGAAGCATAGTTACAGTGTACCCCATCAACAATAATTCCTCCATATACGTTATCAGGAGAATCTAAGAAAGCTCCTACTAAACCTGGAGCTCTGCTGGTAAATTGGGATTGAGCATTGTATAAATGCGTTACTTTGGTAATACCAGCGTCAAAGGCTTTCATTGCCTGCTCATAAGTACAATTACTATGTCCAGCCGAGACAGGTATTCCAGCTTCAACCAGCATTTTAATATGTTTTTCTTTTACTACTTCAGGAGCACATGTAAGGATTTTGATAACACCCGCACCTTCTTCTATTATTTTTTCAATTTCATAGTCAGTTGCTTCTCGAATAAAATCCAATGAGTGAGCGCCTTTTCTTTCTGGATTGAAGTAAGGCCCCTCTACATGCAAACCAATTACACCAGAATCGGAGTCTTTCATCATTTCTTTCACAATTTTACATTGTGCAATGATGTTATCTAGAGAAGTAGAGACTAAAGTAGGAAGAAGTGCAGTTGTGCCAAAGTCTAAATGTGCTTTGTTAGAAACTTTATAGTTTTCAATAGATGCTTCTTGTGTGTAAAAAGCACCACCGCCACCATTAACTTGAAGATCGATAAAACCGGGGACTAATAAAGCACCTTTTAAATCGATAATGTTTTCATAACCATAAAGGTTGCTTTTGTGGACAACTTTTTTTATTCTATCCCCCTCTGTTACAACAGCCCTGTTTCCGACGAAATTTTCTCCATTGAAAATAGAACAGTTAGTAAATACTTGTGTCATATTACTCTTAATTTGACTAAGTTACCAAATTTCTGACTAAATCCTTTATTTATCAAGTTTTTGAACATTTTTATTAGAAACACTTTGATGTTTATTATGCTCTTTTTAGGCTAAAATTATTCAGGTATGGGTTTCCATTTACTCGTACCGATTATTTTTTCAAATACTGTGATTAACTGCTTTAGTTTTTCTGGAGGATTGGACCTTATTTTTATTTTCTTTTTCTTCCCACCTTTGTAGAAAGTAATGTAGGTAGTTGGTGCATCCATCAATAGTTTATTGTCGTAAACATTTTTTAATTTTTTCACAGGTATGGATTCAATTATGCGGAGTAAATCATTGTATTCAGTGGTTTTAATTTTTGTATAACTTGCTTTTTGTAATGAGGTGTTGGCTTTTGGGTAGAATTCAATCCACTTTTTTTCTTTAAGGACAGCCGAGTAGGTAGGACAGTCACCATAGCATTTGGATTTTTCAATCTTTATTATCGTTTTAGAATCTTTTGGCAAATCAACTTTACAGCTTTGAAATAATAAAGGCAACACCATAAGTATCGCCTTCATCATATTAAAAGTTGAATTTATCATCTATTTTTTTCCTTGTTGTTTAGCTTGAATTTCCTCTATCTTCTTTTGCCAACGAGATTTTTTCATCGGCTGTTTCATTTGATTTTCAATTTTTGCTAAAATGGCTTTCTCATCAATAATGAATTTCTTGATGGTTATGGTCTGTAAGATGGTGATTACATTAGCAAGGAAATAATAAAAACTCAATCCTGCAGCGTAATTATTAAACATGAAAAGCATAAACACAGGCATTAGATTCATCATTACTTTCATGTTTTTTTGAATAGCTTCTTGCATTTCCCCACCACCGCTTTGAGAAGGGGTTAACTGTTGGTTGAAACGCATGTAGAAAAACATCGAAATCGCCATAAGCAAAGTGAAAATACTCATATGGTCTCCATAAATGGGAATTGATATTCCAATATGAATTGCATCATCAACGGAGGATAAATCATCAGCCCATAAAAATCCTTGGTGTCTTAATTCAATTGATGCTGGAAATAATCGATACAAGGCAATAAGAATTGGCATTTGTAGTAAAGCTGGTATACAACCTGCTAGAGGGTTTACCCCAGTTTGTTTGTACAAGGCCATGGTGGCTTGCTGTTTTTTCATTGGGTCAGCATCCTTATTTTCTTCGTTTAATTTTTCTAGCTGAGGTTTGATAACCCTCATCTTCGCGGAACTCAGGTAATTTTTGTAGGTAATGGGAAAAAGTAAAAGCTTGATTGCAAAAGTTAAAAGGATGATTCCAATACCAATTGAAACGCCTAAATATTCCAATATTAATTGGAATATGGGATAAAGAACATACTTATTCACTACTCTGAAAATTCCCCAACCAAAGTTTATTTCGTCTTCAAGATCTAAAGTTCCGTTTTTTATATTCGCTAAAATATCAAAATCATTGGGTCCAAAATACCAGTCAAATTCATAATACGTATCTCTTGATCTTTCAAACTTTAGTGGGGCAGTAGCAGAATACATTTTTAAATAGGTAGTATCCTCATCAACGTATTTAATCTCCATCTTTGGTTTATCTAAATTATTTTTCTCGGCAATTAAAATGTTCGAGAAGAACTGTTGTTTAAATGAAATCCAGTCGGTATCAAATTCAGCAGTCTCTTTGTCATCTCCTGTTTCATTCAACCAATCATAACCATCTTTTTGAGAATGCCAGAAAACGGAGGCGCTTTGTCGCTCAATGTATGAGCTTTTTTCAATTGAAACTGGTTTTTGTTTCCATTCAAGAGTCAGATCACCATTATTATTACCCTCAATAGTTTTGGAAAGACCAACCATGTTGATATCAAACCCAACTAAATAATCATCTGCATTTAATGTGTATATATAATCGATTCGACCATTTCCATCATCGGTATTTAATGAAAAGGTAATGCTACTAGAGTCTTCTTTTACAACCAAATTTTCTTTGGATGGAATAAATTTAAATTCGTTTGTAAATTGAGTTTTATTATTGTGACTAAACTTGATTATTTGATGGTTTCCGTCTCCCTCAAATAGTACCAATTCATTTTGTTTATCTGCAGCATAGTCACTGTATGAACGATATTCTTTTAAAACTGCTTTTGATACATAGGCACCATTTGTATTGATAAAAAGGCGCATTTTATTATTCTCGATAATAATTTCTTCTGGGCTTTTTTCTGCTGACCCAGCAAAAACTCCATATTTTATTTTTAATTGTTCTTGTTTATACTTAATTACCGAAGAGTCCTCTTCGATTACTGTTCCCGATTGGGAGGATAGTATTGTATTTTGAGGTTTCTCATTCGATTTTTCCTCAATACGATTATCGGTTTGAACTTGGCTGTTTTTTTCTTTGCTCTCGACTATATCAGGTTCCTGAGATGAGTTGAAAGTAAAAAAACCTATTACAATTCCAACGATTAAAATCCAGCCAATGATTTGATTTCTATCCATTAATTTTGATATTCTATTGATTAATTAAGCATTTTCTATGGAGGCCTTTATGAACTCAATGAAAAGCGGGTGCGGATTAGCAACTGTACTTTTGTATTCAGGATGAAACTGGACTCCTATGAAATAGGGGTGAGACGGGATTTCAACTACTTCTACCAATCCCGTTTCAGGGTTAATACCAGAAGCTTTCATACCTGCTTTTTCAAAATCTTCTTTGTATGCACTGTTAAATTCGTAACGATGTCTGTGGCGCTCGGAAATTTGGGTGGTTCCGTATGCCTTATGAGCAAATGAACCTTCCTCAAGTTTGCATGAGTATGCTCCTAGTCTCATCGTACCACCTTTGTTTTCAATTTTCTTTTGTTCTTCCATTAAATCAATTACTGGATGCTGTGTTTTATCATCAATTTCTCTTGAGGAAGAAGATAATCCAAGAACATTTTGCGCAAATTCAACAACTGCACATTGCATTCCCAAACAGATACCAAAAAATGGGATGTTATTTTCTCGAGCGAATTTAACGGCAGCAAGTTTTCCAGAAACACCGCGTTCTCCAAAACCAGGAGCCACTATAATTCCGTGTAGTGAAGATAGGTATTTTGAAACATTATCTTTATTGATGTTTTCCGAATGAATCCAATCTACCTCAACAGAGCATTCATTTTGTGCTCCAGAATGAATAAGACCTTCAGCAATTGATTTGTAGGAGTCTTTAAGTTCAACATACTTACCAACCAATCCTATTTTAACAGCATTTTTTGGATTTTTAAGTTTAGTAAGAAAAGTTTTCCAAGTGCTAAGGTCTGGATCATCACCTAAATCTAGTCCTAGTTTCTTTAGAACAATCTTGTCTAACTCCTCGTCCATCATTAGAAGCGGAACATCATATATTGTCTCCGCATCTAAAGAGGCAATTACTGCCTCTGTTTCAACATTACAAAATCGAGCTATTTTATTTCTAACTTCTTGTGGTATTTTATGTTCAGCCCTACAAACTAAAACATCTGGTTGTAAACCATATTCTAGTAGTTTTTTAACGGAGTGTTGGGTAGGTTTTGTTTTGAGTTCCCCCGAGGCAGCAAGGTATGGTATAAGTGTTAGGTGTATAATCAATGCGTCTTTTCCCAATTCCCATTTTAATTGCCTTACGGCCTCTATGTAGGGAAGAGATTCGATGTCACCAACAGTACCTCCGATTTCAGTTATTACAAAATCCCAATTTCCTTTTTGACCTAGTAGCTTTATACTTGATTTAATTTCATCGGTAATATGGGGTATGACCTGAACCGTTTTTCCTAAGTACTCTCCTTTACGTTCCTTATTAATAACACTTTGGTAAATCCTACCAGTAGTGATGTTATTTTCTTGTGATGTAGGAACACTTAAGAATCGCTCATAATGTCCGAGATCCAAATCTGTTTCAGCGCCATCATCCGTTACAAAGCACTCTCCATGTTCGTATGGATTTAATGTTCCTGGATCTACATTTATGTATGGATCTAATTTTTGAATTGTTGCTGAGTACCCTCTTGCTTGCAAGAGCTTAGCCAGTGAGGCAGAAACAATTCCTTTTCCCAAGGAAGAGGTAACCCCACCGGTTACGAAAATGTACTTTGTTTTGAACATTGCTCTGTTGCGTTTAACAGATTACAAAAATACTAAGAAAAAACAGCCTAATGAAAATAAAAAACACCTATTTCATATACTTTTCAACAACGTGTGTTTTAAAGTATACTTCTTTAGAAAGATCGTTTCAATGAAGGATTTTAAAAACTAACTCTTTTAATAGTTCTCCATCTGAAGTAGACGTGTTGCCATACCCTTTTGATTTTAAGTCGTAATCACTTAAGTATTTAAAAATTGTAAAAACTTGCCTCTTGGTGTAATTGCGCTTTCCATTGATGTAATCCTTTACAAAGTATGAATTTACGCCTATTGTTTTTGCAATGATCTCTGGCTGATTAGAAGGGGTGAAGTAGCACCCCATAATTTTCGAAAACAATCTATAAAAGCTTGAGAGAGTTACTACCAAAGGGTAATTTTTTTCATTTGCAGAAAAATGATTTACAATGCGGTTTGCTTTAAGAATGTCTCTATTTGCGATGGCGGTTGACAGTTCAAAAATGTTATAATCTTTACTTATACCTATGTTTTTTTCAATTATTTCTGGGGTTATTGTTGAATTTTTTGGAAGTGAAATTGAAAGTTTTTTAATTTCATTGCTCACTTTAGCCAAATCGTTACCAAGAAATTCGCTGAGAATAGCGGCTGATTTTTCTGAAATTTTTAAATGTTCGCTTTCAACTTGATTTATAATCCATCCTGGTACTTGGTTGTCGTACAGTTTTTTAGATTCAAAAAATTCTACATTCTGATTGAGCTTTTTTATTACTCTTGCATCTAGCTTTTTTCCTTTGTAGGAAAAAATCAAAATGGTTTGATTTTGAGGCTTTTTTGAGTAATTAATTAACTCGTCAAAATTTTTAAAGTTTTGTGCTTCTCTTACAGAAATAACTTGATGAGAGCCTATCATTGGAAATCTTTTTGCTGAATTAATTACGGTTTGCAATTCAGTGTCTTTTCCATAAATAATGGTTTGATCGAAATCCTTAGCATCTTCGCTTATTATTTTTGAGGTTGCAAATTTTTCAATTAAATCAATAAAATAGGGTTCTTGTCCATGCAGAAAGTAAATGGGGGAATAAGAACCTTTGGCAATATTTTTTATGATTAATTGATGATTCATTTAGAATTGCTGTAAAGTTAAATAAAGAGAGCAATACTCGTTTTATTTGTTGAAAATAATCTTGAGTTTATTCAATTTGAATTATGCAACTATGTACTCGAGTATTTTTCGATTCTAGGTTTGATGTTGTTGTTATTACAGCACTGTCACTGGAAATTGAAAACCGATCTTCTCCTTTTTTACAATGAATACTATCAAAAAATGACCTGCAATCGTATATCTCAAAATCACCTTCCTCCCTGAAGTGATAAATTTTTTTTTGAAGGCCAGGTGCAATGGCAAAGGAATCAACAAAAAGAGTATCACCAATAGCTTCGAATGTAATTAAACTATCTGAGGAGTTTTTAATGTACCCATTGTACTCAGTGGCATATTTCGTACATCCTGCTAAAATGACTGATAAAATGATTGTTGATAAAAGAACTAATAACAATTTCATTTGCTTATGTTTTTTAATGAATTACTTGAATCCTTCATTTACTCCAAGTCCAAATAAAGAAAAGTCGTACTTTACAGGGTCATCAGGGCAAATTGATTTTAATTTTTTGGTAATCTCTTCAACTGCTTTCCAATCATTTTGTTTTCTTTTTAAGAGTCCCAACGTTCTTCCTACATTGCTTGTGTGAACATCTAAGGGGAGGTGCAAGAGTGAGGGAGAAATAAGCCGATTCCATATGCCGAGATCAACTCCAAACTCATCCTTTCTGACCATCCACCTGAAATACATGCATATTCTTTTTGCTGCTGAACCCTTCAATGGGTCAGGGAGATGCTTTATGCTTCTTTTGGCATAAGGGTTTAGAAAGAAGCGATTTTTGAACTTGCTCAACACTTGCGCTTGGCTACTTGTTTTTTCAAATTGAGATTTGAAAAAAAGACCTAAGGTTGTATACTCTTTAAGAATGTTTTGTAATCCAAAACAAAACGTTGCTAAATCAATTTCATTAAATGTTCGGTGTTTAAATCCATTAAAATTCTTGAGGTCCGACTTATTAAAATCACGTATGAAGTTAAATGGATCGTTGTCCATTCTTTCCATTAAATTGTATCCGTTTTTAATAATTGATTTTCGGTTTCCCCAAGCTATGACTGCAGCGAACAAACCAGCTATTTCAATATCCTTTGGAGATGAATACTCATGAGGTATTTTTATTGGATCATTTTCAATGAAATTAAAGTTGTTAAATTGAACATACTTTTCTTCTAAAAAACTTTGAAGTTCACTTTTATTCATGACCAACAATATTTCCATCGGCAATTTCTATTACTCTGTCTGCGAGATTAGCCAATTCTCTGTTGTGAGTGACAATTATAAAAGTTTGGTTGAATTCTTTTTTTAAATCAACAAACAAATCATGTAAATCACTCGCGTTATTTGAATCTAGATTACCAGAAGGTTCGTCTGCTAAGATAACGGATGGTCCGTTAATTAAAGCTCTCGCGACAGCAACACGTTGTTGTTCACCACCACTCATTTCGCTTGGCTTATGTTCTGCTCGGTGATTTACTTTTAATTTTTTTAAAAGATTCATTGCTTTGGCTTTAACCTCACTGGTTTTAACTCCCATAATAAGTCCAGGCATTAAAACGTTTTCAAGAGCGGTAAATTCCGGTAGTAAATGATGGAATTGAAAAACAAAACCAATGTCAGAATTCCGAAATCTTGAAATTTCTTTATCGCTCATAGAATGAATGGCTTCATCGTTGATGTATATTTCACCATCATTGGGTTTGTCGAGTGTTCCTAAGATTTGAAGAAGACTCGTTTTTCCAGCTCCCGAGGCACCAATAATGGCGACTAATTCCCCTTTTTTTATTTCCAGATTAACCCCATTTAAAATGTGATTATCTCCAAAGGATTTTTTTATATTGACTGCTTTAATCATTTTTTTTTAAAGATCAAAAAAATCCTTGTTTGACTTATGTTAATAAATACTATGTGAAATCATCATTTAAATTTTGGAGATTCATGCTACTTACGTATTTTACAGTTGTGATTTATAAATAAACTTTAGGTGAATAGATTTATAGGAGTTGATATAGGAGGTACAAACACTAAAATTGGAATTGTTACTAGGGAAGGTGAGCTAATTGAGAAAGTTAAACATCCAACGGCAGATTTATTTCATGGAGAGGGTTACATTAAAAACTTTAGTGTCCTTTTGAAAAATATTCTAGATGCTAATCCTGAGATTAAAAAAATTGGTATCGGAGTACCTGGTTTAATTACTAAGGATAGAAGGTCGCTTTTAAGGTTAGCAAATATTCCTTCGCTGAGTGGTATAAATCTTTTAGATCAGCTAGAGTCGTTATTGCCTGGATACGAATTTGCTCTTGAAAATGATGCAAACGCTGCATGTTTGGGTGAGTTTTATTTTTCCGAACATGATTTACCAAACACCTTCCTGATGGTGACTTTAGGAACCGGTATTGGTGGTGCAGCAGTAATTGATGGTAAATTGTTTATAGGTGGGAATGGAAATGGTGTTGAAATTGGACATATGTTGGCAGATGAGAACTCTGTATACGAAGATTACATAAGTAAACGAGCTATGGTTGCTTACGTCAAAAAAAAGCTTGAGAGAGATAAATACAAAAACTCTGTGCTTGCAAGTATAGACTCAGATGCTCTCACAGCAAAGGACATAGAGGCCGCATTAAAAGTAAAAGATAGTCTAGCCAGAAAAGCATATTCGCATTTTGGGAAATGGTTGGGGAAAAATTTAGTTTCTTCGATGCGTGTTTTAGATATAAACACCATTCTTTTAGGAGGTGGAGTTTCTAAAACTTTTAAATATATGGAAGGTTCTATGATGGAGGAGATAAACGCATATTTAGGAGATTACTATACCAAAGAGTTGGTTATCCAAAAAGCATCTCTTAAAAATGAAGCTGGAATTATTGGAGCTGCTTCATTAAACTTCTAATGAGCTGCTTCATAACCTAAAATTTTCAAAACATCCTCTGGTTTCTGTTCCTCAGAAAAGACTCTTGATGTTAAGATACCTTGGTCATCTATGTTGAGAACAACATGCTTGGGTGTAGGTATTAAGCAATGTTTTATGCCACCATGGCCAGCTAATGCATCTTGATAGGCACCGGTGTTAAAAAATCCCACATGCAGAGGTTCCTCAGAATTGAGTGTTGGCATAAACAATTTGTTGTTGTGAATTTCAGCATTGTAAAAATCCATGCTATCGCATGTCAAACCGCCCAGGAAAGCAGCTTTGTATTCTCGAAACCAATTGTTAATCGGGAGAATTATAAAGCGTTGATCGATTCCCCAAGTATCGGGAAGAGTAGTCATAAATGAGTTGTTAACCATATACCATGATTCACGATCATTTTGTTTCTTTTCATTTAATACTGTGTAAATATTAGCACTTGCTTCTGCAACAGTATATGTGCCAAATTCAGTCATTATATTTGGTTCAACGATTTCATATTCTAAACACGTATTTTTCACCACCTTTAAAATTGATTCAATGAAGCCACTGTAATCGTAATGGAAGTTGAGTGATGATTTAAAGGGAAGACCTCCACCAATATTTAGTGTGTCTAACGATGGACATATACGCTTGAGCTCAGCATATATTTTTAAACATTTGGCAAGTTCATTCCAATAATAAATATGGTCCCTAATGCCTGTATTTATGAAAAAATGAAGCATTGTCAATTTTGCTCTGGGATGGTTGGCTAACTTTTCCTTGTAGTAATTAATAACTTTCTTTGGGCTTATACCCAGTCTACTGGTATAAAAATTATAGTTAGGAATTTCTTCGGTAGCCATTCTAATTCCAATCTTAAAGGATTTTTTGACGGTGTGGTCATAAAATTCAAACTCATCAATATTATCCAATACGGGTATTAGATTTTTAAAACCGTTGTTGAGTAGTCGAACGATGTTTGAAGTGTATTCGGGTCTTTTGAAACCATTGCAAACAATAATTTTCCCGAGATCTATTTTCTTTTTTAGATAAAGGTTTTCAATTATTGGTAAGTCGAACGCAGATGAAGTTTCTAAGTGAGCGTTATTTTTTAAAACTTCATCAAGAATAAAGGAGAAATGCGAGCTTTTGGTACAATAACAAAAAGTATACTTACCTCTGTACTCAAGACGTTCCATTGCTGTATGAAACATTTTATGTGCTTTTTTAATTTGTCTTGAGATAATTGGTAGAAATGTGATTTTTAGAGGGGTTCCGTGTTGTTGAATAATATCCACTAAATTGATTCCGTGAAAAGATAAATGGCCATTTTCATCAATAATAAATTCCTTAGAGGAATTTAGGTTTTCTTTTAAAAGATTGAAATAAGAATTTGTAGGCATTCAAAAACAATTAAGTCGCAAAATTAATAAATAGCACTTTGTAATTTGGTTATTTTTTTTGATTTTACATTTATGAAAAAATTCTTAGTAGCTGGATTTTTGGTATCGATGTTTTTTTCAAGTAAATGTCAATTGGATAGTTTATCTAGGGTTGAATACGATGCTAAGTTAAATGATGTATGGGGTTATGTGGATACTTCAGGTAATGAGTATGCCTTAGTTGGTTTGAGAAATGGATTGAGTATTGTAGACGTTACTAATCCATATAATCCTATTGAGGTATATAGGAGTTTAGGACCGCAAACCATTTGGAGAGATATAAAAGTTTACGGTAATTATGCTTATGTTACAAATGAGGCAGATAGTGGCCTTCGTATTTACGATTTGTCAGTTTTGCCAACAAGTCATGATATTCCATACAAGAATTTTGATGGTGAGGATGGGAAAAATTTTGAAACAGCTCATAATTTATTTATTGATGATAAAGGCAGAGCTTTTGTAGTTGGTACAAACAGAAGTAATGGAATGATTATATACGACTTGGTTGATGATCCTTGGAATCCAAAAGAGATAGGTTTCTACGCTGACGTATACATTCATGATATTTACGTGAGAAATGACACCGCGTATCCTGCATTAATAGTAAAAGGAGATTTTTACATTCTTGACGTTTCTGATGTAAAGAATATACAACTTGTTTCTTCTCATCCAACTAAGGATTTACAAACTCACAATACATGGCTTTCAATGGATGGTAATTATTTGTTTACCACCGATGAAGTAGATGGAGCAGAGGTAGGTGTCTATGACATTTCTGATAAATCAAATCCTGAAAAAGTAGAGTTTTTTAAATCAAGGTTGCTTGGAGACGAAATGCCACATAATATTTTAGTACGTGATTCCGTAGCCTTTATATCATATTATAAGGACGGGATAATTGCACTTGACGTTTCAAACCCAGAGAATGTTTTAGAAGTTGGTCGATTTGATACCGACAAGTCAGAAAGTGGTCCTGGTTCATCTGGTTCTTGGGGTGTGTATCCTTTTTTACCAAGTGGCAATATTTTGGCTTCAGATATTGAAAACGGTTTGTATATTCTAGGGTTTTCCAATCAAAATGCAGCCTACTTAGAGGGAATAGTTAAAGACAAGCAAACGGGTTTTCCTCTAAGTGGTGTACATGTAAAAGTTTTGGAAGATGGAAAAGAAGATGAAACTTACTTCGATGGTGCGTATAAAGTTGGCAAAATTGGTGGAGGAGAGTTGTTGGTAGAATTCTCTCTAAGTGGTTACAAAAAAAAGATACTAACCATTTATGTTATCGAAAATCAGATCCATATAGAAGATGTTTTATTGGAGAAATTAGAAACAGGAAGTTTTGTGATGAATTTATCATTGCAAGACGGTGTGAACCCAAGCGGTGCCTCAGCCCACATATATGGAGAAAATTACGAATGGGAAGTCGATTTTGATTCTTCAGGCACTTTAGTAAGAGAATTTCCAGAAGGTGAGTATACGGTGTACGTTGGAAAGTGGGGATACGCTAACTATTGCTTCAACCAAACTTTAGATTCGTTGGGAGATACCGTGCATGTAGAGTTGGTAAAAGGGTATTATGATGATTTTTCTGCAAATCAGGGCTGGCAGGTGTATAGTGTGCATGAAGACCCTATTTGGGAAAGAACCCGGCCCGAAGCATCTTATAGTTCTACAACCGGAATGCAACATGACCCTTCAGAAGATGCTACCATTGATGATTGCAATGACTGGGCATTTTGTACTGGAATAAATGAAAACTTTTCTGCAAGCTCAACAACTGTAAACTGGACAAACTTTTTAGTTTCTCCCGAGGTTGAAATCTCTTCTCCCAATAATGAGGCAACAATTTCCTTTTCTTATTGGTTAGGGTTTTCTGAACAATCAAATGACACGATAAAAGTGGGAGTTGTTCACGGATCAGATACTACATATCTTAAAAACTATACCTCGAATGATGAGTTATTGCAATGGAGAGAGGCCTCTTTTTCTATTGGGAATTTTCTCAATTCCTCCAGTTCCTTTAAATTTATTGTGCGAGTAACCGATGATTTAGACCCATGGAGTATGGTAGATTGTGCCATAGATGAGTTTTCTGTGGTTTTTTCAAACAGCGTTGATGAAACTTTTCAGGATTGCCTTGAGTCATTAAATAATGGTTGGATGAATTATTGTGAAAATAAGGAGTATATTATTATGAATTCAATTGGTCAAGTTGTTAAAATAGGACAAGATGATTCTATTGATTTAGGAGGACTTGAATCAGGTATCTACGTAATTAAAATAAAAGGCCACATGCCTCAGAAAATTTATTGGGATGAAGAAAAGTGATAATGTTGTTTTCATGTCTTGTCATGGACGAGAGTCTGTTTATGATGTACGATATTTAGATAACAATCAATTAAAACCTTTGTTGATTTTTTGTCATGGATTCAAAGGGTTTAAAGATTGGGGGCATTTTAATTTGATTGCTGATGAGTTCTGCAATGCAGGTATGATTGTTTTAAAATTTAATTTTACGCACAATGGGGGAACAGCAGAAGAAGTAATTGATTTTCCAGATTTAGAATCCTTTGCCGAGAACAATTACATTAAAGAACTTAAAGATATTCACCATATCATTCATTTGGTACAAACAGGTGGGATTTCCCTAAAAAATTGGAGTGGAGAAATATTTTTGTTGGGTCATAGTAGAGGTGGCGGTATGGTGACTGTTGCGGCTTACGAAAACAAAAATGTTTCTAAAGTAGTCAGTTGGGCTGGTATAAGTGATTGCATTTTAAGGCTTCCAGATGAGAATGAGTTATTGGAGTGGAAGTCAAAAGGAGTGAAATTTATAGTCAATGGAAGAACCCATCAAAATATGCCGATGAATTATCAATTTGTCGAATCGGTGTTTCAAAATAAAAACAGACTTTCAATTGAAAGAGCTTCGAGGAATATGAAAAAACCGCATCTAATTGTTCACGGAACCGAAGATATGGCTGTTCATGTTGAAGATGCAAAATCAATTCATTCTTGGAGTCCAGATTCTCAGATTGAATTAATTGAGGGAGCGAATCATGTTTTTGGTGGAAAGCATCCGTGGAGCGAAAAATCTCTTCCTTTGCACACCATGAAAGCAATTGATCGAACGATTAACTTTTTATTTAAAAGTGAATTGTAGGATTTTTAATAAAAAATACATCCAGTAAAAATATATATACCTTGGCTTACGTTAATGATATTTAATGCTCTCAAAGTACCTTGAAATCAGACATGTTTAGGGTTGTGAGTTTCAATGAATAGATATATTTTTGCCAAATGCGAAATTTGATAATCGTTTCTTCGATTTTACTTTTATTTTCTTGTAAATCAACCTACGAGGATACTTTAAAAAGTAGAGATGTAGAAAAGAAAGAAAAGCTTGCCTTTGAATTGTATGAAAAACAAGATTATTATAAAGCTTCAGACTTATTTAAATCCTTGATTCAGGATAAGAAAACAGGCTCAGGCATTGAGAAGATGTTTTTTTATTATGCGATGTGTGATTATAAGATTGGAGATTATGGTTTAGCTGCCTATGAATTTGAAAGGTTGGTTCAAAAATTTCCAAGAGGCACATATACAGAAGAGTCTCAGTTTTATATTGGTATGTCCAATTTTAAAAAATCTCCACCTTCATATTTAGATCAAGATTATACTTATCGAGCAATCGAGTCATTTCAGCTTTTTCTAGACAAATACCCACAGAGTAAAAGAAAGAGCGAAGTGAATCAAAAAGTTGATGAGCTAACCAGAAAGTTAGAGTTTAAAATGTACATGCAGGCAAAGTTGTTTTACCAGATGGGAGAATATAAATCATCGGCCGTTTTTTTTGATAATTTGCTCGTAGAGTTTCCAGATACTGAATATGCCGAAGAGGTCAACTACCTTATTGCAGAATCACAATTTAAATTGGCACGAAAAAGTGTCGAGTCGAAGCAAATTGAACGGTATAAAAAATCCGTTGGTGCTGTTAAGGTGTTCAATAAAAAATACAAAACGAGCTATTATAATGATCGTATTTCTGAAATAGAAAAGAAAAGTCAAGAAGAAATTCTCCGATTAAAAAAGGATCTTCCGGAATATTATCATAAAATTGGTGATTATGATCAATCGATTAGTTTGTACGAAACGTTGTTGAGAAGAGCGAAAAGAAACACAGAAAAGCAGAATTTATCATTACAACTTTTTAAAGTGTACCACACAAAATGTCAAAAAGCAAACACTCAAGACAAAGTTCAAAATTATGAGGATTTAATGAAGTATTACAATGATTTAAGCCCATCCAATCGGGAAAACATTAAAACCAAAATAAATAAAGAGGTGGAATCAGCTAGAATTGGTTACTATAACTATAAAAAAAGTGCTGCCTACCAACTATATAAAGAAGGAAAATACAAGCACTCAATTGCTCAATATAAAAAATTACTGAAAGACACTTCTTTAAATAGTGGTAGTAAAGATTGGTACTTTTTTCTTCTGGCTAACTACAAGTTTTTATTGAATCTTGAGGCTCAGTTAAGAGAGCGACAGCTTGATACAATTATGAGTTATTTGCCATCGATTGAAGCAATAATTTTATCATCTCCTTCGAGTTATGATGCCAAATTAAAAAAAATCATGAACAAAGCTAAAAATCAATTGAAAGATTTTCCAGTTGCTTTAGTAAGAGAGCCTTATGAGAATGGTCATTATAAATTAGCATTAAATAGAGGTCAAATAGAGCTTCAAAAAAAATTAAGTAAGAAAGATGAAGAAGAAATTGTATATTTGCAAATTGCAACCTCAATAAAATACGCAAAAAAGGGAAAACGTTTTGAACGATATGAACGTTTCTCCAATGCGGAAAATCTTTTTAAAAGGTTTTCTGGCAAGGTAAATGACGAACATTTAAGAGAAAAACTTGCCAAATTAGAGAGGAGAGTAAAAAAAGGATTAGTAAAGTATCAAATAAAAGAGGAGTAATGGACTATAAAAAAACAACTGCACCTGGATCAACAATCACAAGAGACGTAACAGATTTCTCACAAGGTGAGAACATTTATGAAGTGTTGAATGTTTTAGCTAAAAGAGCGGATCAAATCGGTACTGAGTTAAAGCAGGAATTGAATGCTAAGTTGGAAGAATTTGCTTCTACGACAGATAATTTAGAAGAAATTTTTGAAAATAGAGAACAAATTGAAATTTCAAAGTTTTACGAAAAACTACCAAAGCCAGGTTTAATTGCTCAAGAAGAGTGGAAGAATAAAGAAATCTACTTTAGAAATCCAAATAATGAAACACCTGAGGAGGAATAAGTTTATCTTTTTCTTTTTATGCTTAAGGGCAAAAAAATATTAATAGGCGTATCGGGCAGTATTGCTGCTTACAAAATTGCCTATCTAGTAAGAGCTCTTAAAAAACTTCAAGCGGAGGTAAAGGTTGTAATGACTTCCTCCGCTTCTCATTTTATAGGTCCGTTAACTTTATCTACACTTTCGGATAATCCAGTACGTTCTAGGTTTTATGACAAAGATTCAGGTGAGTGGACCAATCATGTAGAATTGGGAATGTGGGCCGACTTGATGCTTGTCGCTCCAACTTCAGCCAATACTTTGTCGAAAATGGCAAATGGCTTGTGTGATAATTTACTCATAGCTACATACTTAAGTGCAAAGTGTCCCGTTTGGTTTGCGCCTGCAATGGATTTAGATATGTATAAGCATCCCTCCACTGTAAAAAATATTGAACTCCTTACTCAGTATGGTAATCGGTGTATTGAGCCGAACTATGGTGAGCTGGCAAGCGGTTTGGTTGGTAAAGGTAGAATGGAAGAGCCTGATATAATTACTGATTTAATTGTAAATCACTTTTCTGAGAGTAAAGATTTTGATGGTAAAAGAGTCGTTGTTACTGCTGGCCCCACTTACGAGTCCTTTGATCCCGTTCGATTTATTGGAAACAATTCCAGTGGTAAGATGGGGATTGCAATAGCGGATGAATTTTCCTCACGAGGTGCAGATGTTACTTTAGTTTGCGGGCCATCTTCCATTCAATGTTCCTCCGATACTGTCAATAGAATCAATGTGACATCGGCCGCAGAAATGTATAACGCTGTGGTTTCAAATAAAGCACAATTTGATATTGCTGTTATGGCGGCGGCTGTTGCTGACTATACTCCTAAAGAGACTTTTACAGATAAATTAAAAAAGAAAGAAGGCGATTTGAATATTGAGCTCATAAGAACTCAAGATATTCTAAAATCTCTAGGTAAAAAGAAAAAAAAGGGGCAGGTTTTGGTTGGTTTTGCAATGGAAACAGAAAATGAATTAGAAAATGCAACTAAAAAATTAGTGTCTAAAAATGCTGATTTAATTGTTCTAAATTCTCTTAATGATAAAGGAGCAGGGTTTAATTCAGACACGAATAAAGTTACTTTTGTCTATCCAGATAATAAATCTGTAGAATATGAGTTAAAATCTAAGACAGGAGTAGCTAATGATATTGCAAATACGGTTAAAAAAATATTAGATGTATAAATATTTCGCATTATTCTTATTCTTATTTGCTGCTCGTTTTGCAGAAGGGCAAGAGCTTTTAGCAAATGTTGTAATCAATCACCAACAGGTTCAAAGTTCTGATGATTACATATATGATAACATGAAGAAGTCTTTTGTTGAATTTTTAAACAATCGCAAATGGACAGGCGACAAATATAAATTAGAAGAAAGAATTGAGTGTTCATTTTTTATAACGATCAGTTCAAGAAACGTAAGTTCAAATACATTTTCAGGGACACTTCAAGTGCAGAGTGGAAGACCTATTTATGGCACAAATTATAAATCGACTATGTTTATTGTAAATGATAATGATTTTGATTTTACTTATGTAGATCAACAACCATTAGATTTTAATCAAAATGAGTTTACTTCAAATTTAACATCCGTATTGGCCTATTATGCTTATGTGATTTTAGGGATAGATTATGATTCTTTTGGTAAAGAAGGAGGCGGGAAATTTTTCACCAAAGCTTTCGATGTTATGACGCTTTCTCAGAATGGGGGTGGAATTGGTTGGAGGCCAACGGATGGAAGTCAAAATAGATATTGGTTGATTGAAAATATTAATAACGGTGCCTTTAAAGCATTTAGAGACTGTTTGTATAAATATCATCGTGAGGGGTTGGATTTAATGCAGAGCAATAAAAAGCAAGGAGAGTACTCAATTTACAAGTCCCTATTAGCCCTGGAAGCTATCCACAAACGCCAACCTTCATCCTATTTGTTGCAAGTGTTTTTTAATGCTAAATCCGATGAAGTCGTAAATATTTTTAGAAATGCTTCGGATGCACAAAAGCAAAAGTTAGTTCCCCTATTAATAAAAATAGATCCAGGAAATACAAAAAAGTATAATAAAATTATAAAAGGGAATTAATGATATTGAATGGACAAAAAAATAAGCACCAGAAACTGATGCTTATTTTTTTATCTGGATGGTGTTATTATTCTTCTTCTTCTTCCTCAGTTTCTGTAACAACCTCCTGTTCCTCTTCTTCCTCTGCTACCTCTTCTTCATTAGCAGGTTCATCAACAATTGATTCTTCAGTAGTTTCAATTCCTTTAGCCTCTTCTTCAGGTGAATCTGAATAAAGCTCTTGAAGTTCTTCATTTAAGCCCGGAATAACGGTATACGCTTTTTTGTACTTATCACACAATACTTTTAACAGCATAAGTTCCTGCCCCTTAAACTCTTGAACAATTCTACCTACTTTTTTTACCTGACGAGGGTGGTAAAGAGCAAAGAAATCATTCAACAATTTTTCAAATTTTTTCGCTACTGACATAATCAAAAGAGTTAATATTCAATTTTAATAAGTGAAATTTAAGCAAATTTACTTAGACAATGTAACTTTTGTTTCATTTAATTGTTTTAATCGTGTAACTTGAGACTTTTAAGTTTTAATACGAGATAGGTCTTGACCAAAGAAGAATACAATAGAGCTGTAAATGATTTAAGTCATAGGTTGTTTGGATTTGTATTTAAATTGACAAAAGACGAGGAGGACGCAAACGATTTGGTTCAAGATGCATTTATGAAGTTGTGGAGTAACCGCAAAAAAGTTGAGTTTAAAAAGGCAAAGTCATGGTTGTTTACTACTGCGCATAATGCGTTTATAAATTTTATAAAAAAAAGTAAGAGACAAGTCAGGATGGAAGAGGGAACGGAAATTTCTTTTGACTCAAAAAATCGATTTGAATTAAAAGAGATCATCGATTTGGCTATGGTTAAATTATCCGACTTACAAAAGTCAATTATTTTGTTAAGGGACCTTGAGGGTTACAACTACAAAGAAATTGGTGAAATGCTTAATTTGAATGAGTCTCAAGTAAAAGTGTACTTGTTTAGAGCAAGAAAAAAAATAAAAGACCAAATAAAAGACCTAAGTATATTGAAGGTATGATTGGACAAGACAACATAGAAGAAAAGATTTTTCAATATTTCGAAGGAGATTTGTCTGCAAGTGAGTCTCTTGAGTTGGAGAACTTTATTAAAAACAATCCCGAATATCAAACTGATTTTGATGCTTGGAAAATTAGTGTAGTTCAGGACAATCAAGTGAAGTATGAACATGCAGATGAATTGTTGGTGCATGAAAGTTTTACGCCTAAAGGATGGTTCAAATGGGCTTCAGGTGGCGTTATGTTTTTTGGACTTTTATTTGCTTCAGTAGTGTTGATGAATAAATTTGATGAAGGAGCACAGAGGCTTCATAGTTTAGAAGTCGACAAGAATAATTTGTTTGTTAAAAATGAAAATTCTCTCTCTGATACCAATGTTTCTGATGTATCGGGGCAAAAAGAGTTTGAAAAGGATTCCGATTCAAAAATTATTAAAGGTTTAGCGGAGCTAAATGAAAAGATATCTAAAAATAATAACCATGCTGAAACTAATCTTTTAGCAAAGTCAAAAACAACTGTTGTAATTCATGAAAATTCTCTTTCATCAATCAATCCCGGAAATTTAACCGGTAGTTCTGATTTCCAATTCAACAAAACTAATGTACGTTTAACCCGTAAATCTCGTGACAGAGGCGGTGATGTTTCGAGCATCTCTTCTGTTAAAGATGAAAATCAAATTAAAAAATTAAAAAAGAGTAATTACATCTCTACAGAGCTTCCTCAAATTAAAAGGTTTATGAACTTAATCGCTATTCCAGCAATACAGAAATCAAAATATACTTATGAGAATCCAAACAGTCCTAATTTATTTGTAACCAACAATAAAGATCCTTATTTAAATTATGCTCTAGCTCATACGATAGAGGAAAACGGAAGTTTTGTGGGTAATTTCAACAATGGTCAAGGGATAAGAGCAGAAATGTTGTACCGGACGGAATGGCCTTCTGTAACTTCGGAGAATTTCACATCTCAAATCTTTTCGTTAGATACAAGAGTTGATGCAATGAAAGGTGGTCTTGGTATACTTGTTAATACGGATCAAATAGGACATGGAAGACTAAATTCAGCCGCTTTTTCTGTAATTTATTCTCCTAAATTTTTAGTAAAAAATATAAGTGTGGAACCGTCTTTTAAATACACTTACAATCAAAAAAGTATTTCCTGGAATCAAGTACAAGAAAATGATGTAAAGGATCCAAGGAATGGCGTTTTATATGCATCCATTCCTTTTATCCCTGACGACGTTACAAAAACGACTGTAATGCATCAAGATATAGGTGTTGGGTTGTTGATAAACACGAACAAAATGTATATCGGTGGACAAGTTGATCATTTAAATAAAGCATCTTATACAAATGATGATTTTGATCAAGAAATTGTCATTCCATACAAGGTATCTGCTATGATTGGAACAGATCTAATGAAGAGTAAGGAGAGTCATTTCAAATTGAGTCCTTCTCTTAACTATATACAATATGGAGTATATAATGCACTTTGGGTTAATACTCAATTTGTTTACCATGGGTTCTTCTTTTCAGGCGGATTTGCGAGCAATGAAGAACTCATGACAAGCATTGGGTATACCAATAGTAAAGTTAGACTAGTATATGGTTTAGGCTTTTCAAAACCTAGTGAGTTCTCAGGGTTACCGATGACAGGCGGGTACTATGAATCTCATCAATTAAGCCTTAGGGTTAACTTACAACCCAAATAATTGGTATCAAATATCGATCTATGAGTTTTTTTTGACTCATAATCTGGCACAACCTTATTTATTAATTTTTTAACTCATTGAATTATGAAGAAGGGTGTGTATGCTTTAATTTTTTTAATTATCAGTCTATGTGTAAATGGTCAAGACAATCATTATTCTCAATTTTATGCAAATAAAATTTATTTGAATCCTGCTTTTGCTGGAACAACTATATGTCCAAGGGTAATATTAGGATTTAGGGACCAATGGCCGGGAATTAATGGGGAATATGTTAGCTATACAGCTTCGTATGATCAATCATTAAATGGTTTAGGTTTTGCGTTTTTGTTTAATGGCGATGATGCGGGTAGAGGTGTATTGAAAACTAATAATTTGTCAAGCATTATAAGTCCAAAAATCTCTCTATATCAAGACTTTATATTGTCCTTTGCAATTGAAGCAGGTATAATTCAAAAGCATTTAAATCATAGCTCCTTTATATTTCCTGATCAGATTGATCAAAACGGAATAATCCCTAATGTTTCACAGGAAATTAATTCCAACCTGAATGTTTTAAAGCCTGATATTAGCAGTGGAATCCTGGTGTATTCTCCTTTTTTATACATGGGGTATTCGGTTCATCATATTATGACACCTAATATTTCACTTTTAGGCGAACCCAATAAAGAGTTTTTGTACAGAAGACATACTGCGCATGTTGGTGCTAACATTCCTTTATATGAACCGGATCCTATAAAGAGAAGAAAAGGAATGATGCCAAAAATTTCACCCCAAATTATTTTTCAACAACAAGGTCCAGCAAGAGAAATTAACTTAGGAATCTACTACACTAAAAACAATTTTACTTCGGGAGTCTATTTTAGAAATGAAGATGCATTAATTGTCCTTTTTGGTGTACAAACTAAAAAAATAAATTTTGGATTTAGTTATGATATTACCTTAAGTAAACTTAAGAACAATACATTAGGAGCGTTAGAGCTTTCTACATCCTACAAGTTTAATTGTAAAAAGCCTTCAAAGAAAAGAGTAAGAATTGACTGCCCATCTTTTTAAAGCTTGGTACAAAAAGCAACCTTTTCATAAAAAGAGTTCTTTAGTAGAGGTTTTGGTGTGTTTTTTGTTGGTAATTCTACTCGATTATCTGTAATTAATTAACTTTGAAGACTATTATGGGCAAACTATTACTCTTATTGTTTTTACCATTTTTTTTGTTGGGTCAAGGGGAGTATAATCAATGGAGATTTGGATATGGATCAGGTTTGGATTTTAACAGTGGATCTCCTGTAGTTGTAGAATCATCAATTCAATCTGCAGAATCAGCTGCTTCGGTGAGCAATTGTTCGGGTGAACTGCTTTTTTATACAGATGGAGAGACTGTTTGGGCTAGTAATAATTCAATAATGGATGGGGGCTTTGATTTA
>Ga0160423_10000581_pt1 | contig 30169 bp, 21 predicted proteins | sample CRUFie14St8metaG_FD_108191 | JGI IMG/M metagenome (GOLD analysis project Ga0160423, IMG submission 108191) | Marine microbial communities from the Costa Rica Dome - CRUD Field 142mm St8 metaG | ecosystem: Environmental > Aquatic > Marine > Oceanic > Photic zone | place: Costa Rica: the Eastern...
CCCCATCCCCCCACGGAAAATTCCGAATGGAAAATTCCGAACGCCGCCAAACTTTTCTTTTCTTATCCTTTTTCCTTCCCTCGCAGAGTGTAGAAAACACATTTGCGCCTGGGCGCCTCGGAGCCAGGAGTGCGGGTAAAGTGAGAGTCGTGGCGTGGCGTCGTCGTGGCGTTCGGGGGGGTAGTAGTTAGTTAGCGGGAGCGCGCGTGCCATGAAGGGGCTGGCGGCGGCGAGAGGGGCGAGGGGGGCGGCGGCTAGGCCGCTCGCGAGGCCTGCGCCCAGGGTGGCCACGGTTTGCCCTGCCGCTCGGAAGAAAATAAACGTCGCGTACATTCCGAGGCAAGAAGAGGCCGAGTCTCTGGAAAAGCTCCTTCGGGACCTGGAGGCCACGGACCTTGGCAAGGTTTCGGGGCGCGCGGACGCCCTCGAAAAGGCAAGGGAGGTGGCGGACCTCGCGCGGGAGGCCTCGCGGCTGGCGAGCGCCGCGGCTTCCCTGGAGAGCTCGATGGAGCTTCCCAGCGCGTCGTCCAGCGAGAGCTCCGTGGAGACGACCGTCGCGGCCACGCAGTTTGGCCAGCAGGCCTCCCCTTTCACGGGGGAGATCAAGCCCCTCACGGAGAGCAAGGAGCTGCTGAAGACGACGAGGCGGAGGCAGAGGGTTCGAAGGACCAGGAGCGCCAGAAACGCCCGGAAGAGGAGGATGAACACCCCCCAAGCCGCGAGAGAGGACGAGGAGGAGGCCCTCGCTGCGCTGAGCGGTGGCGAGGACGGCGCCGCGGGAACCGTCTCCGTCGTGCCGTCGAGGGACGTGGACAAGCTCACCGTGGACGAGATCTCCGGTGCGGGAGGGGACTACTCTCTCCACTTTGACCTGCTTACCGCGGAGGAGGAGCAGCAGCTGGCGGTGAAGGTCCAGGAGCTCAAGAAGCTAGAGGACTGCTATTACAAGGCGCACGGGGAGCTCGGCAAGGTGCCGACGATGTCCCAGTGGGCCGAGTACGCTGGCTTCGCCGGGGACCAGCAGAGGTTGGAGCAGGCCTACGCCGAGTGCCTCCAGGCCAAGCAGAGGATGATCGGGGCGAACATTAGGCTGGTGCAGTCGGTGGCGAAGAAGTACAGCGGCAACGGGCTCGAGTTCACGGATCTCGTGCAGGAGGGCTGCCTTGGGCTCGTTAGGGGCGCAGAGAAGTTCGACCCCTCCAAGGGCTACAAGTTCAGCACCTACGCCCACTGGTGGGTGAGGCAGAGCATCACAAGGGCCATCCAGGACAATGGCAGGGACGTGAGGCTCCCCGTTCACCTCCACGAGCTCATGACCAAGGTCAGGGCCGTGCAGAGCCAGCTCAGAGAGGACCCGGGGTTCTTGGACAAGGCTGCGGAGGGCAAGGCGGCGCCCCCCTCTGCAGCCTCTCAGGGTAACAGTGTGTACGGCAAGATCGCCAGGCACCTCAACGTCGAGGAGGACAGGGTGAATAAGCTCGCGCTGCTGATGCAGGACCCCATGAGCTTTGAGCAGACGGTGAGCGGCGGGGACAACTCAAAGGGAGGGGACAGCTCGGGAGGCCTCAGCCTGGAGGAGGTGATCTCGGACGAGGAGCAGGACTCCCCCGAGGCCTTTGCGTACCAGGAGAGGCTCAGGATGGACGTGAGCAACCTGCTGAACACGCTGAGCGAGAGGGAGAGGAAGATCATCACGCTGAGATATGGTGTCCTGTCCTCAAAGCAGATGACCCTGGAGCAGATAGGCAGGGAGTTTGACGTGACGAGGGAGAGGATCCGCCAGATTGAATCGAGGGCCCTGAGGAAGCTCAGGCAGCCCGAGAGGAACGTGATCGTGAGCGATTATAAGGACTCGTGGGAGCTCTGAGTCACATCTCCGCTGCGAGGAATTCGTACCAAATTCTGTAAAAATTGATGTACTACATTCATATTGAAGTAAGCGTGAGACACACTCCGATCTTCCCTTTTTGCCCCCAGATACGCTCAGCTCAGGGCCTTCTTCCTGAAGAGCGGGTAGGTGCATATCCTGAGCACGACGGCGGAGACGTAGAGGAAAGTTAGGCACCACTTCCAGTCGTCGAACGAGTACCCAATGTGCATCATTCCAGTCTCCGTCTTCCAGTCGTTGTACTCCCGGAATTCGGCCAGGCAAAGGGCCTCGACGCCCCACCGGGCGTAGCTCGGGAAAACGATCCATTCGCTAGGCAAGTCGGAGAGTGGGGGTGAGTACCCATTCATGATCCCCCCAAAGGCAAAGGCGATGATGAGCCCGGCGACCGTGGCGAGGTTCTCGGGGAAGATGACCGCGATAAAGTCCCCCAGGCCAGAACAGCTCAGGGACACCCCGAGGACGACCGCGTAAAATGTGCCAAAGCTCATCCGGGGCAGGGAAATGAAGTAAAACAGGATGCTGAACACCGTGGGTCTCAGCACGTGGTCAGTGAGGTCCGCGAGCTTTGAGCTGGTGAAGACCAAGGCGGTGGAGATGCCGCCGCCGGCCTCCCTCTCAGAGGACTTGAGCCTCTCCAGGGTGAGGTTGATGGCGACCACCACCGAGAGCATCCCGACGTAGAGGTTAATGAGCATCGACATGTAAAGAATGTCCTTGACCTCCATAAAGCCCTGGCCCTGGTTGAACCCGAGGATGATGGCAAAGATCGCAGTGATGACCAAGTCTACCGTCTTCAGGCCTAGAGACCTGACCCAGCCCAAGACGTCCTTGTTAAGAAGGACGTAGGTGAGCTTGAACTGTCTCTTCAAGTGCCTCACCACCTGGCCCTTCTCCTCGGCCTTTGGGGCCTGATCCTTGTGGAAGGACCGAACGGACTTGAAAGAGAGCGAGGCCATCAGGTGCCTGGTTGACTTGAAGCTCAGCAGGCTCGACAGCCGGCTGTAGGGCCCGTCCTCCCGATTTGGGGAGGCAGCCCCCTGAAGTGCAGGGGAGACCTCGAACTCGGGGGATAGGCAGGACCGGATCCTGTCCGCAATGTGCCTGGCGCACTCGTCAACGCTGCCAAAGTGCTCCAGGTGGAAGCAAGCCGAGCAGATCTGGATCACCTGGTCCTTGAGCTCGCCTACGGTGAGGTTATAGATCGCCTTCCCGGAGTTGAGCTCCTGGTTCCTGTTGAGCTCCTTCTGCAAGTCGGGAAGGGCGGCGTCCAGCAGGAGGGTGGTATCCTCGTCCACCTGAGCGGCATCCGTCTGCATTTTGGGGTCCCTCTCACTGTCCGGGCTGCTCTGCGAGTCAGACTTCATCCTGGCAAAGGATGGACTTCTGGCAAAGGATGGACTTCTGGCAAAGGCCTCGAGAATTTCCTTGTTGTCCCTCCACATTCCTGGCAGCTCCGAGGTTGTAAAAGATGCGTTCCTCTTGCAGTTGACGAGGCCGGACACAATGTCAATGATGAAGTCTGCCGGGTTCTCGAGCTCTGGCATCACGAACCCGAGGTGGGCAAAGTACCTCGTGACGTGGTTCTTTGGCCCGGTGTACACCACGAACCCGCCCTTCATCAGCACGTGGGTCTGGCTGAAGAGGTGGAAGATGGACGACTTGGGCTGGTGGATCGAGGCAATGATGGTCATGCCCGACCCAGTCAAAAAGTTGAGGCACTTGAGCACCCTGTCCGCGGAGACGGCATCCAGCCCGGTAGTGGGTTCGTCCAGAACGAGGCACAGCGGGCACCCCGCGAGCTCCAGGCCGATGCTGACCCTTCGGCATTCCCCTCCGGAGATCCCACCCTTCTCCGGGGTGCCCACGATCGAGTTTCGGATCGAAAAGAGCCCCAGCAGGTTGAGGATCTGGTCCGTCAGGGCCTTCCTGTCCCTCACGAACTTGTTCCTGAGCTTTACGCTGAACAGAATGTTCTCCCTAACGGTCAGGTTCGGGTAAACGACGTTGTCCTGCGGGACGTACCCAACCTTGGTCTGGATCACCTTCTTCCTGGCTTTCGAGGTCTCAAAAAAGTCAAGGGTCTTGCCGAAGCACCCGCGGGACGAGTTGTACACCATGATCTCCTCGTTTGAAGTGCACTTGGTGAAGGAGACCTTGCCCGAGATGTCCAAGTTGTACGAAAGCTTGCCCAGCATGCTCTTGATCAGCGTGGTCTTTCCAGCTCCACTGGGCCCGAAAATCGCGTTCAAGCTGCCCCTGGGCACCGAAAGGCTGACCTTGTCTAGAATGGTTCTCCCCTTGAAGGTGACTGTGAGGTCTTTGATGTTCAGCCGGAGTGGGTCGCTGACGAGCGAGAGGTTTCCCATTTTGAAGACGTCTGAAATTTCCCTGGCGTTGAAGGTGGGCAGCACGATCTCGCAAATGGTCTTGGTGATCTTCTCATTGAAGGCGGCGATCTCCTCTTCGCCGTGATCCTTCTCCTCCGAGGTCTTGTTCATCCATATGATGAGGAAGGATGTGCCGTACATCACTAGAGCGACACCGACCGTGCCCACCAGCGCGATCCAGGAGATGGAAGGCGAGTCCGAGTTGCTTGGGCAGTAAGAGAGCAATGGGCACTTCCTGGGCTCGGACGACATGACTGGGCAGTAGTAGCCGTCAGGGCACTCGAGCGCAATGCTGGCGTTGGGGCAGTAATGCCCGCCCGGGCAAAGCTGCCAGGGTTCCCGAGAATTGGGTGGGCAGAAGTTTCCGTCGAGGCCCGCGGAGAAGGTATTTCCCCACCGCTTCATGTCGAACTTGAGGTCGTTGCAGCCAAGCGGCCTGGCGCTGCCAGAGGGGCAAAACAGGCCCGCGGGGCAGTCCTTAATGGTCGAGGGGTCAGGACAAAAGTAGCCCTGGGGGCACTGGTTGGCCTGGGCGGGGTTGAACCTGAACACCCCCGACTCGTCGTTCATCACCCCAACGGGGCAGTAGGAGCCGAACTTGCACTTGGTGCACGTGCCGTTAATCTGCTCGGTCCCAGGGACCTCGTCGTTGGCCCCGCTCACGCCCTCAACGTCGCCCTCCGAGATCATGCACTGAAGGCCCGCACCGCACACCACTTCCGACGCGCTGAAGACGGTGACGGCGGCCGGCAGCGTCTCAGTCTTGCCGATCTTTTCGTCCATGCCCTCTTCCGCCACGTCCCGGAGCGAGGTGATGAACTGCGCGACGTCCTCGGTAAGCATCTCCATCCCGCTCAGCACAAAGTCGTTCGGAACGCCCTGCAAGTTCCCCTCGGAACTCCTGAGCCTGAGGTCGGCAGTGGGCACGACCTGAGTGTTCTGGACGATCACCCCGCATCTCTCCCCCTCCCCGACCTCCCGCACCTCGGGCTTGGACCCCTCGCCGTAGAAAACATCCCCCCTGAGCTCCATGGCACGCTCCAGCGTGAGGGCCTCCCGCGCCAGAGTGGCGTCCGAGGCCGCGCGAATCGCGGCGTTCGCCTCACCGTCTGGCTCGCAGATCGATTTCAGGACGACCTTGAAGCGTTCGTCCTTGCACACCGCCCCGAGCGAGTCTTGCGGGGCCACCTGCTTCAGCACGGCCCCCAGGTCGACCTGAGCCTGCGAGCCTGGAAGCATCGTCAAAGAGGCCGCCAAGAGGACCCACGCTAGGGCGAGCGCGCGAGAGAGGCTACCGGCACGTGCGTCCGACGCCATGGCGACTCCGTAGCGCAACTGCGCTTCCCGCGCGCGCTTCGTCGGTCTTCCCCCTCGTCCTCCTCGGGGCACGAGAAACGCGCCAGGGCTTTTATGATGGATGGGGCGTTCTTTCCAACGCTTCACGCCAACGGTTCTCGATTGATTCTCCCCCTTGTGGAGTGCGAAATCTCTTTATGATGAATTTGGAATTTGAGTTTTCACTTATTTCAAAAGTTCTTCAACAAGACTCTTTTTCACCAGGAGGAGGGCTTCAAGTTTGGATAAACATCATCGATATCCATAGCAATGACCGCGGGCGTGTCGATGTACCGGAGCATCCTGCGACGGCTTGCCAAGCTGGAGAGGGCGGGTGAGGCGGAGCTCTCCTTCAGGACGCCCGTCTCGCACGCTGTCGACGTCGCGAGGCGAGCAGAGGTCACCTGCGCAACCACCTCTAACCACCACGTCGATGCACTACGGGCAACGCTCCCGTGGCTTGAAGGCCAGGAGGATGGCGGGGGGCGGGGGACCTTCTCGGTGTCCCGCATGCGCGCCATCGCGAGGGACATGTTCAAAAATTCAGCTGAAGAGGGATCCGCGTCGAAAGCTCTCGACGCGTACATCGTGCTGATCCAACAGTCTCGTCTACAAGTCTGCAGCACCACTGTCTTTCACGAGCCCACCTCCACGCGGTTCGAGGCCTGGTCGTCGCCGATCGAGGATCCATTTGGGGGACCGGGGCGGATAAAGAGCACCACCACTTTGCGTACAGGGTCCGGATCACGAACGAGGGCAAGAAGACCGTCCAGATTCTTGGACGTAACCTTTCCGCTGAAAACGCGAGCGGCGAGTCAGAGCTCAGCATTCCCGGGTACCACCCGATATACCACGGAACCCCGCGCCTCCCTCTTACGCCCGTGATCTCTCCAGGCCACGTCTTCGACTTTGCGAGCAACACGGCGATATCGAGTCCAACCGGGTATTGCAGGATAAGCTTCGCGGTGGAGGCGACAGGCGAGGAAGAGGGAGGCCGTCAGCAACGGCAGCGGCAACCAGAAGCGACGGAGGCGGGGCGGAGGCCCAAGGCGTTCGACGACGTCAAGAATATGGTGACCGCCATGTCTGCGGAAATGAAGAGCAACCCCGAGGTCCTCGAAAAAGTGAACGAGATAATGGCCGGCGTTCCCAAGGAGGACCTGGCCGCCATGGTGAAAATGATGGGCCTGCCGGAGGGCGCCGGAGTGACTCCGGACATGATGCCCGACCTTATCAAGTCCGCGGCGGAGACGATGGCGAGGATGGACGCCCAGGAGGTCGAGGAGCTCACCGAGGCCGCTCTGGAGAATGAGGAGCGCCTTGCGGATCTGGTGAACCTAGCGGAGATCCTGCCGCAAACGATGAAGGCGCTGCGGCACGAGCAGATGGACGTCGCCACGCTCCCGGACTCGCACTCGGAATGCTCGACCTCGGGAATCAGGGTCAAGGTTAAGAGCCGATTTTTGCCCAACAGAAGCAGCCCCGCTGTGGGACAATTTTTCTTCACCTACGACGTCTCGATCTCCAACGAGAGCGAAGACAAGGTCGTCCAGGTTCGGGATAGGCACTGGATCATTCGGGATTCCGATGGGAACGCAAATGAGGTCAAGGGCGAGGGCGTAGTGGGCGAACAACCGATTCTGAGGCCAGGGGAGTCCTTTAACTACAGGTGAGTCAGAAGAATTGAGGGAGAATTGCCCAGAACTGACCCTTCCCGCCCTCGTCTCGCCCAGCTCCTTCACCCCACTGCAGACGGAGTGCATCTCCAACTTGAAAAGCGAGCACGTGGGAAGCATGGAGGGCTGCTTTGGTGTGGCCTATTGGAACCCTCGGGACGGCGGCGCTTCGTACGACTTGGAGACGAGCAAGTCCATGGAGATCAAGATCAACAAGTTCAACCTGAACGCAGAGGGAGTGCGGGAGGAGGAGACCAGGAGGAGAAAGAACAGCTACACGGTACACACCGGCTTCAAGCTGATCCACGGGGCGTGGTGACTTGCACGCGCGCGGGGCTTTCCTACATTAATATTAATTACTCCTCGGCCGCCCTCTCGATGCCGTCGCCCACCTTGAACCTACCAAACTGAGTCACAGCGAGCCCCTGGATGCCCAGGGCCTTCCCCTCACGTTTCACGAAGTCCTCGACGCTCACGGAGTCGTCCATAACGAACGGTTGGTTCAGCAGGGTAACCTGCTTGAAGAACTTGTTCAGCCTGCCCGTGATCATCTTCTCCACAATGTTTGCCGGCTTCTCCGACACGCCCGGCTGATTCCTGAGCACCTCCTTCTCGGCCTCCACGACCTCCTCGGGGACGCTTGCCTCGCAAAGGAACCGAGGGTCGCTCGCGGCAACGTGCATGGCGACCTTCCTGCCGATCTCCGCGACCTTGGAGGTCCTGTCTCCCTCGACGTCGCCCTTGGACGAGGCCTCCAGGGCCACCACGGCACCGATGGAGCCCACGCCAGGTGCCTGGCTCATGTGAAGGTAAGTCGAAACGACACCCCTCTCAGCGGCCATGACCATGCCGCGCCTGACCTGGAGCTTCTCCCGGATCCCGAGCCCTACGTTCGTGAGGGCCTCCCCGATCGTGGACCCGCCCTCGGCCGGCAGCTCCAGGATCTCGGAGCCTGACACCGGGGAGGATGCAGCGCCGCCGCCCTCCGCGGAATTCAGGAGGGCGCGAGCCGCCTGGCCCACGAGCTGCTGAAAGGCGTCGTTCCTGCTCACGAAGTCAGTCTCGCAGTTGACCTCCACGAGCGCGGCCACGGTCCCGTCCTCGCTTGCCGCCGCCGAGACCAAGCCCTCCGCCGCGGTGCGCTTGGACGCCTTCTTCTCCGCCTGGGCGATGCCCCTCTTCCGGAGCACGACGTGAGCCTTCTCGAGGTCCCAGTCCGATTCCTCCAGCGCGGCCTTCACCTCGGTCACCGGCGCGGAGCTCTCCTCGCGCAGCTGCTTGATCAGATCTAACTTTCCGGTTGACATGGGACGCAGCGTGGTGAGCGACCAGGGACGGGACGCGGCCGCGAGCTGGTGCGCGGTCGCGGCCGAAGGGGAGGGGTGGGCGGCGATCCGCCCTCCCGCGAGGAGGCCAGCGCTTGCCCGCGCAGCAACGCCAAAGATCTTAGCGCACGCCATCGTCGATTCTGATTCACTGATGCTGATTCTGCTGATCACACTCTCCCACTTCGGCTTGGGAAACTTCGCGAGCGAGGGGCAAAAAGGAGAAGGGCAAAAGCAAAAGGCGGTCGGTGGGGAAGAAGGCCCTCAGAGCTCGCCATGGATAAGCTGAGGGGCCGCGCGGCCAGTTTCGGCCGGGGTTTGAAGGAGAAGATCAGGAGCCGGGCTTCCTCCGCGGCGACCACTCCGAGCGGCACGCCGAGCGTGACGCCATCGGCCTCTCCCAATGGGGGTGGGGGGTTTGGATCGGCTATTACCTCGGTCGGTTTCGGGTCGGACCCGGACTCCGCGACGGAGGAGAAGCTCCGCAAGCAGCAGCTTTCGAGCAAGTCCACGCACGAGCAGCTCGAGGCCATGCGCTGGCTGGTGACCGAGACGGGAAAGAAGACCAGCAGTTACTTAAATATGGCGAAACAGATCAGTATTTCGGGAGGGGACGGGAAGAAGGGCGGGGACGCCGGCATGGACTCATACCTCCCTTCTGTCGTCAAACTCCTGGCGACCAAGCACCCGGAGCTGAAGCGGCTGGTGTACATCTTCCTCGTCAGGCACGCGGAGAGCAAGCCTGACGACACCCTGATGGCCGTGAACGAGATACAAAAGGGCCTGAACGACTCGAACAACGCCCAGGCTAGGGTCCTTTCCGTAAGGGTTCTGTCGTCGATTCGGGTGCAGGACATCGTTCCGATCACCTTTGTCGTCATCAAGAACGCCGTCTTCGACCCAAACCCACTGGTCAGGAAGGCTGCCGTGGTTGGCCTGGCCAAGCTCTACTCGTTCAGCAGGGACATGGCAGAGGACCTCTATGAGATTCTGCTCAAGGTTTTCGACAGCGAGCCCTCTCCGCTAGTGGTCGGGTCGGCGTGCGAGGTCTTCAACTCGATGTGCCCAGAGAGGTTGGAGGCCATCCACTACAGCTTTAGAAAGATCTGCAAGATGCTTGTTGACATGGACGAGTGGTCCCAGGTCGCGGCGCTCAACCTCCTCCACAGGTACGCCAGGGAGAACTTCGTGAACCCGAACAGGAGGTCGGGGGGTGAAAGCCGGGAAGAAGGGGCTGGGATGGCCGAGGCGGCGGAGCCAAAGGCGGTAGAGAGCGTTGACGATTTTTATGGTGAGGACGAGACCGGGGGCGCCGCCCCCGCCGCCACAGCGGAGGTCTCCTCGAGGAGGGCTCATCCCGAGGACCTGATGACGGACGATCACCGGCTGCTGCTGAGATGCACGTGGCCGCTCCTGCAGTCCCGGAACTCTGCCGGAGTCATGGCCGTCGCCGCTCTCCAGTTCGACTTTGCCCCAGCGTACGAGCACCACCGATGCGCCAAGGCCCTGATGTTCTGCATGCGGTCGACGAGGTCCGCGTCGGAGTACGTGATCCTGCACAGCGTGGCGTCGTTTGCGTACAGGTTCCCAAGCGTCTTTGCACCCTACTATGCAGGTTTTTTTGTCAGGGCAAGTGACCCTCTGCACGTCAAGTGCCTCAAGCTCAACGTTCTGACCGAGATCATCGCCGAGGATCACATCCCGGAGCTCCTGAAGGAGCTGCAGGCCTACCTCAGGGACAACGAGATGTCTTTCGTCTCGAATGCGATCTTCGCGCTGGGCCGGTGCGTCCAAAAGTACCCAAAGATCCAGGAGAGGATACTGAGGAGCCTGATGGTGCTGTCGACGCATGCCTCTGAGCAGGTCTCCGCGAACAGCGTTCAGGTGATCCTCGGGATCGCCCAGGGCACCCCGCACCTGTACATTGAGCAGATCGCCAAGCTGATCAAGAGGTACCATCTCATCGTCTCGCCAAAGGCGAAGATGGGCATCCTTTGGCTGTCGAGCTGCCACCTCACCCTTCACAGCCGGCTGGGCAAGACGGAGGAGGAGGCCAAGACCTTTGTCGGAGAGGAGGCTTTTGCCAGGCTCTCCGAGCTGGCCTACGAGGCGGCCCGGCTTGCGACGCTGGAGTTCATCGAGCAACCGGAGGAGGTGAAGGTTCAGGTTCTGAACAGCCTGGCGAGGCTCCAAATCCACGGGTTGGAGAAGGCAGGGCCAGCGTTCGAGTACGTCCTTGCCATGGCCAAGTGCGACGCTCTGTACAGCGTACGGGACAGGGCGCGGCTCTACGGCGGGCTCGTCTCCTCTGAGGAAAGCGAGGAGGCAGGGAAGGATGTGCTCGGCCGAAAAATCATCCTGGCCAGCGAGAACGTGAAGCCCATCTCCTCGCCGATGGAGGACCAGAGGAGGAACTCCTTCTCGATCGGGTCGCTGAGCCACCTCGTGAACCACTGCGCCCCGGGCTACCAGGCTCTGTCAGGCTTCAGGGACACGCCAACGAGCAGTTCCATCCGAGACCCGCGGCACACCATCAGCGCCAGCAGGTCTCAGGGGGGGCGGCACAACGGAGACAGCTACCCCGGCAGCCACGCCGCGGGCGGCCAGGCGCACCACCACAACCACACCACCGTCGGAACGGCCGCCGTGAGCGGTTCCTCTCCCCTTGATAACTTTTATAGCGACCAGGACAGCGATGGGTACTCTGGGTCCTACAGCTATAGCTACAGCGAGAGCGAGGAGGAAGCGGAGGGGGAGGAGGGAAGACAGGGAGAGGACGAGCGTGCCGGGGAGGGAGGCAGCGAGGCGGAGGGATGAAGGGACTCAACTAAAGGGTGTTGCAGAATAATTTATTACACCACACTTCGCTGAACCCTTAGCCGTGCCGGGCCCTGCAAGACCTTCACATTGATTATGCCCAGGCTCGCTGTCCTCTCCAGCTTGCTGTCCGTGCTGCTCTTTGCGATCCTGGCCACCGTCCCGCCACCCTCCTTCGTGCCAGCGGCTTCGTAATCGTCCAGCTCTCTGGAGACCACGCGCTTGGAAGGCAGCTCGACAATCGAGAACAGAGGGATGAACCTGTCCTGAGTCCCATCCGCGGTCATCCTAATTTCCGTGGGTCCAAGCTTCCCAACCGCTGACGACCAGTTGGGAGACGAGCACAGCGGGTAGCCCACGCAAGGCAGGATCATGCAGCCCTTGTAGTCCACTGCGTCCACGGTGGAGGGAAACTGCACGGGAGTGCTGAAGGCGACGGCCACTGGGACCCCAGTCCCCCCGGCCTCAAATGTTGAGCCCCCAATCGAAAACTGGCACTCGAGGTCGTCTGCACTCAGGCTAAAGGACTGAGGCCCGTTGTTCTTGTCGCCCAGTACAACGCAGGTGGCGTTCAGACTGACCCCGGGGAGGAACTCCAGCGAGCAATTCCCGACGGCGCCCGCATTCGGCGGCGCCAACGACGGCGGCACTCGCACAGGCCCTCGCTTTGCCTCGCCTGCATCGACCGTCTTTGGAACGAGCGCGCTGGAGACCCGATTGATTGGCCCTGCGGTAGAGTTGAAGTCCGTCGCCAGCTCCCTTCCCGCGACGTAGATCCCCGACCCGGCCCTGGAAACTCCCGACCCGATGTTCGAGGCGAGGAGGGCCGCCCCCGTGGCTTTAGACCAGCCCTGCTGGATCTCGGTAGCAAACCCAAAGGGAGGATTGTTCACCCAAGCCGAGCTGAACGCAAAGTGCCTCACACCCTCGTCCAGAAGAACCTGAACTGGGTCCTCGAACTCAATATCAAAGCACACGAAGAGGCCGAAGGGGACGCCGAAGTCCGTCTCGAAGCTGGCGGGCCTCCTCTCGCACTCGCCCGGCTGGTCGATGAGCGGAGAGAGCCCGAAAGTGTGCCACTTCCAGTACTTGGCAACGAGCGAGCCGGTCCTGTCGAAGGCGACGTCCGTGTTGAAGAGCTTGTAGCCTCCTCCTCCCGTCTCCACGAGGTCGAGCACGTTTGCCACGACGTAGGACCCGAGGTCCCTCGCCGTGCAGCTCAGGCTCCTCAAAAACGCAGCGTTCTGCTGCCCTGGCTTGAACGCGCAGGGGTTCGAGCCTACCGGCGGCAGGGGGACCGCGTACTCCCTCAGCGCGGCCTTCCCCTCCGCCAGAGCCCTCTCGATGCCCGCATAGTAGAACACGAGCTCCGGAAGGACCACAAGATCACAGGTTCCAAGCTGTGCTGTTGAAAGCAAAGATTGGATGTCGACAAGGTTCTTCTGGAGGTTCTCCGCGGCGCCGTCCCGGGGGTCCCCGACCGGCGCGAAAGAGACCACCGAGGCGAGGAAGGACTCCGAAGCGCCGGTCGGGGCCGCGGCCGCGGCCAGCAGCAGCACCGCCACGAGGAGCATGTCGGTGAAGGCCATCGCCGAGAGATCCTCCTTTGCCGGTCTTGACTCATCCACAAAACGCCTGCAGGAAAAAAAAAACAGAAATCTAGCTGGAGGGGAAGGGGAGAGGCAAAGCGAAGGCAAGGGCGCAACGCCGCCTACTATAGGAGAGGTCCCCCAAAGTCAAAAGTCCCTTACTTGAGGTTCGACCAATCTATGGTTGCCAAAAATGGCTCGTGATTACATTAAAAAGAAGATTAGAAGCCTGGCATATCGAACTTCGAGGTCCACTCGTGCACCCTGTGCTTCAAGTCCTCGATCCTCGCGTTACCCGGCAAGCCAGTGACAAAGTCCTTCATCATCTTACCATGCTTCCCCTGGATCTCCAGACAGATCTCCACCACCTCGTGCAAAAATTCGCCGATGGCCACAAAGTCCTCTTCGGTGCACCCCCTGCTGGTCATGGCAGGCATGCCGATGCGAACGCCACCTGGGGACAGAGCGCTCGAGTCCCCGAACACCGCGTTCTTGTTGAGCGTGATGTGGCACATGTCCGCGACCTTCTCCATCTTGTTTCCGGTCAACCCCTGGGGCCTGAGGTTCCACAGCACCAGGTGGTTCTCCGTCCCCTTCGTGACCAGGTCGTAGCCCTTGGAAATCAGGTAGTCCGCAAGCGCCACGGAGTTGGACTTGACCTTCTGGATGTACTTCTTGAAGGCAGGGTCCTTGACCTGCTTCAGGGCGACGCAGAGGGCGCCGATCTGGTGGTTGTGGGGGCCTCCCTGAAGCGAGGGGAAGACAGCGAAGTTGATCTTGTCCTCGTAGTCGTAGCTGGCGCCCTCCTTGCCCTCGATTGGGCCCTTCCTGAAAAAGATGAGCCCGCTCCTGGGTCCCCTCAGGCTCTTGTGGGTGGTGCTGGTGACCACGTCGCAGTACTCGAAGGGAGAGGCAGCCTCACCGGCGGCAACCAGGCCACTGATGTGGGCCATGTCGGCCAGGAGGTACGCCCCCACCTTGTCCGCGATGGCCCTGAACCTAGCGTAGTCCCAGTCCCTGGGGTAAGCGCTTCCTCCACAGATGATCATCTTTGGCCTGAAGTCCAAGGCCTTCTCCTCGAGCTTGTCGTAGTCAATGTACCCGGTGTCCTTGTTCACCTTGTAAGGCAGAGACTCAAAGTAAATCGAGGTCGCAGAGATCTTCTTGCCTCCCTTGGTGTAGTACCCGTGCGTGAGATGGCCCCCGCTGGGCAAATCCAAGCCCATAACCCTCTCGTGGGGGTTCAGAAGGGCGGTGTACACCGCGAAGTTGGCCGGCGACCCACTGTAGGGCTGCACGTTGACACCCCACTTCTCGGGGTCCAAGCCGAAGGCGTCCAACGCCCTCTTCTTGCACAGGTTCTCCACCTTGTCGACGACCTCGTTGCCTCCGTAGTACCTCGCGCCGGGGAGGCCCTCCGAGTACTTGTTCGTAAGCACGCTGCCCAAGGCCTGCATGACGCCGAGCGAAGTGAAGTTCTCGCTCGCGATCAGCTCGATGCCGCACTTCTGCCTCTGCCTCTCCTCCTCGATGAGCCCGAAGACCTCGGGGTCCGCCTGCTCCAGCGGCGTCCTCGCCATTGGGAAAAGGTCCTCCATTCTGCCGTCCTACTTGTCACAACACTCGCACAACACTCGCTCTTGCTGACCGCTTGCTCACCTGCTCGACTGACAGAGCCGCGCTTTTGAGACGTCATCCCTTTTTGTTGGCCCTTTAATTTCCCGTCTTGGCCGAGAAGTGAGAAATGCGATCATCAATCATGGCAAGAGGCGGCCCCGATCTGGAGGATTGCCAGCCTCCAAAAATAACGGGTGCAAGGGAGTCAAGGCCGGTCGATCAGAGCATCAGTTGGGCTTGCATGCGGGATAGGTAAGCTTCGAAGGACATCCTTACTTTGCTCGAACAATTTTTCTTGGACAACCTGGTTCCTGGGGTGGACCCGCTCGTCAACACGCACGACGACAAAGAACGACAAAGACTTGCGCGCCACTCGCCCCGGGCGAAGAGAAGGAAGAGGAAGATGGGATATGCTTCTGCTCGAACACCTTTCATACGCGCAATTCTACAACTGGAAGATCTTCGTTTCGAAAAGGAGAGTGAGAGGACCGCCCGCCGAGAACGTGTCTGAGGAGTGTGTTGTTTTGCGAGGCGCGTCCTGAGGTCATCATCGGGTAGGCTTCGCAAGGCAGCTCGCATTCATGCAGGCCAACATCGAGGGACGCGCGAACGCAGCCCTCCTTTTCCTCACGCGACCCAGCACAGTTGCCTTGCCCCAACACTTGCGATCGCCGCTCATCAGCAGTGCCGACTTTTCCGCAAACATTTCATTTTCTTTGGGGCGCCCCAAAGTCGCCAAGAAGGCGAAACTACTCTGCGCGCGCAAGAAGAATTTTTGATGGTTCTCGCGAACCCCGTCCCGAACAGCAGGGACGCCCCCCAGCAGTCTGGCGTCGTCGCTTGAAGGGAGATCTGATCGTCCTGGTTCCAGATCGGACCTGCTCCGTCGCGCGACGGGGTGAGGTGAGTGTCGCCTCGGCCGGGCCAGGTGGTGGTGGGGAGACGCGAGTGAACGGAAGGCCGGCGCCAAGGCCGCGCCTTTCGCAAGAAGACAATGGGAAACTTCAGCTGGCTGAGCGCCCTCGTGGGCTTCATGGTCGCCATCCTCTTTGAGGAGGTCTTCATACGTTCCGGAAAGCATCCCGTGAGCATCCAGGTCGACCCCACCGTGCTTAAGAGCATCCCGCTAGAGCCGGAGCTCGAGCTCTTGCTCGAGGTGGAGTATTTCAGGAACCAGTCCCTGGTGCAGCAGTCCGCGCTTAGGGACTCGAAGAGGGAGCACGACAGGCTCACTCAGAAGCTGGACGACCTCGAGAGAGACTTCAATATGGTTATTGCCCCGCAGATCTTTGGATCCGCGCAGGTCGCCGAGGGTATGACCAAGAAGGCCCTGTCGCCCGAGTGCGCCCTGAACGTGAGGCTGGCGAGGGAGAAGGCCTGTATGTGTGAGCTTGAAGCCTGCCCCGTGTTCTACAGGGGATACGACTGCACGACCGGGATCGAGAAGGTGCCCGACTGCCTCGCGCCCTGGAAAGTTCCCTTCAACAACAGCGCCGCCATACCTTTCACGCTTAGCCAAAACTCGCTCAAGGAGAAGTATGGAAAGCACGTCACGCCTGTTCTCGAGTTCGGATACTATCCAGAGAAGAAGGACGGAAACAACGCTCTGAAAGTGGAGAAGATGAGGCTCCCGATAAGCGATGACATCTACAAGCTCCTTCCCTCGAACGAGGTGATTTCGAGCAATCTTTACAGGAGCTGTGCCCTCGTCGGCAGCAGCACCCAGCTCATGCAGCAGAACTTGTCCAAGATCATCGATAACCACGACGTCGTCGTCAGACTGAACGGCGCAGTTGTTCGCGGCTACGAGGACCACGTCGGGAGCAAGACCCACCTTAGGTTCGTCACCTCCCAGTGGCTTGGGTTCAGGGAGCAGGCCACGGAGAAGATCATCCACTTGGATCATGAGAGCGCTGACCCTCTTTACGGGTGCGACACCCAGAACGAGTGCACGCACGCCGCCTCCACAATGGAGAGGTACGTTCAGTTCTTGGAGCTCAAGAAGCGAGTTCACACGCACACGATCCACCCGGAGGTCGCCGCCTGGCTCCGCACGAAGCAGAACAGGACCTACGCCGGCCAGGAGCTCGAGGTGATGGGATCCACCGGATTCCAGGCCATGATCCTGATGCTCCACGTGTGCGAGAAGGTTGACCTGTTTGGCTTCACGGGGAGCACGACCCAGAAGTACTTTGACGACACGAGGGCGCTGCAGACGCAGAAGGAGCTCCTCGTCCAGTGGAGGCAGGAGCTCTACAAGGCCAACGAGGAGAAGAACAAGTACTACACAGGAAGGAGCCTGCCGGCCAGGAGGCTCCTCTCCTCTGACAGGGTGGACAGGCACGTCCCCGCCGCATCGATCTTCATGGACGAGGAGGCGGAAGATCTCGGCGCGGACGCAGAGACTACCGCCAGGGCGCTGCAGAGGAGGCACAAGAAGAAGGGACCACCCCCAAAGAAGACCAAGGCGCCCAAGAAGCCAAAGGTGAACCCCGTGGAGGAGGTTGAGCTTGAGTCTGGGCACATTCCAGAGTCTGTGGCGAACGGGCTGATTACAGGCAACCTGGTGGACCTCGAGTACGAGAGGAAGTGCCAGCAAGACCTGGTGAACAAGGGCATCGTGACCAACTACGGCATCGACATTGATATGTCCTTCATCGAGGCAGAGCACAAGAAAATTCAGAACTCGCTGGCATCCAGGCTCGACCAGGTTGAGGAGGACATGGCCAAGGAGCTTGACGACGGCACCGCGGAAGGCTAACGCCGAAAGCGCGCGCCTGTATTCTTATGTCAAATTTAATCATCATTTTACAATTCCAGCGAGTGCACCTCAGGCCTCTTCGCTGGAGAACCTCACGCCGTACTTTTCAAAGTTTTTGAGAACGAGCTGAAAGTGAACGTGGATCACTCCGGTGGACTTTGTCATCAGCCTGAACCGGTCGCCCGGGCTGTACACGATGTCCTCGTGCTTCAGTCTTGGCGCCCCTCCCACAAAGTAAGACGAGACCTGCTGGAGCTCCGTTCCCTCAGGGAGCCAGCAGGGACACTCCACGGTGAACAGCCCAGGAGAGGTTGGGACGTGGCAAAACCCATAGCCACAGATGTCGTTCCTGGAGTGTACGTCCTGGCTCCACACCTGAAAGTGCAGCTTCGGCCAACCGGTGATTCCCTTGTGGCGTTGCGAGGAGAGCAGAGAACGGAGCGCGGTCCGGTCAGCCGACGGAGCCAAGGTAAGAAAAGAAAGAAACGAGAGGCGACTGACTCACCCTGCAATCGAAGTGAATGTCCAGAGGCTGTGCCCACACCGCCATCTCGTCCTCGAAAGGATGGTCCACTTGTGTTTGCCCTTCCGTGATGCCCTCCACGAGCTCGAAGTTCTGTCCCGTCTCAACCCCCCACTGCGAAGAAAGCTCGGTGTGTGAGAAAGCCGTTCTCGACCCGAAGAGAGAGAGAGAGAAAGAGAAGACGGTGGCGAGATCACGGCCCACGGCGCGCTTACCTTGCAAAAGATGTTCTTCCTCTGGAAGTGGCTTCCGCCCACGATCTGTCCGAGTACGTGAAGCTCCGCCATAGTGGTCTACCTCCCCTTGGCTCCCTCTTTGTTTCCCTTGGTCGTAAACTGTCTCTCAGGAGGCGGCTCGCCCTGAAAGTGCGCGGGACTCCGTCCTCGCCTACGCTTCTGTCGACCTCTGCGTTCTCTATGTTTCGACCAGCGCCACGGCCATAGCGGTCCCACGCCCGTCCTCGTCGCCTGTCGCGCCCAGCTCAAGCTGTCTCTAACGATGAAAGCTTTGAGCTTGCGGAATGCCAAAACAGGCGGGAACCGGGAGGAAAAATCACCAATTTTTTCCAAAGAAAAGTTTTTCAAAGAAAAGAAATGAAATCGTAATCAGTGAGTGATGGCTCGAGCCGGAGCTGTTTGACTCTCAAGCTCTCAATTCCCTGAGAGGAGCCTGCGGGAGAGTTCCGTCCCGCTTGACGGAGGGTCGCGACGACGGGCGACGACAAGGGGAACTACCTTGAAGAGCGAGCCGCGACCGACCAAAACCACCACACATTTCGCCCCAATTGGAAAAGATAAGAACCGACAACGCGTGAAAGGCAGCCGAGATGAATGCAGAAGACCCCGACAACTTGGTGGACATGCTGCCGCAACCGTACCGCATGATCGACAAGGTCGTTGCCCAGGTAGTGGAGGGTGCGATCGAAGAGTGCCTTGAGCGGGAGAAGGCCGACAAGGTGCACGGATTGGCGAGGCAGGAACCTACCAAGACGCTGGACTTTGGCCAGGACTGCACTTGCTTTGCTACGACCTCCGACTCGAAACAAGTGGCCGCGGGCTACCGGAACGGGAAGCTATCTCTCTTCGGCGAGGACGGCGCCGAGATCCTGTCTCAGGGCCTGGATCAAGGGGAGGTCCAGGCTGTGGTGTGCTACAAGGCCAGCAACGGGGAGGAGCTCTACTGCGTGTACTCTTACGGGAACCTTGCGCTCTACAGGGTGAAGATGGTCGACAAGGAAGTCGAGGTCGAGCGGACCGAGACGGAGGGCGGTGATAACGACGAGAACAAGGAGAACGGGTCGCCGGACGAGCCCGAGGAGCCCAAAACGGTGACCAGGGCCTTCCCAGAGTTCGAGAGAGTCAGCCAAGCCCACGTCAGGGAGCCAAAATCGGAGGAGAGCAAGTTCGAGCTCAAGACCTCGCTGAACAGGCGTTACATCGGCTTGTTTACCCTGCAAGAGGACGCAGAGGTGACCTTCTACGAGGTCCACACCTCCGTGAAGGCGGAGGAGCCCGAGGAGGAGGAGGGGGGAGCGGAAGGGGCCAAGGACAAGGAAGCAGCGAGCGAGGGGGAGGGCGGCGCGAGTGAGGCCGAGGCCGAGGACCGCCCGCCCTCGTATGCTCACGACCTCGTGGAGGTCGGCAAGTTCGACAAGACCTGCGCGGAAAGCTTCTTCACGGAGGCCCTGAGCAGCCTGTGCTACATCTGGGTGGAGGATTCCTCCAACCGGGACGTTGGAATCTTCATTTGGGACAGGGAGGGCAGCATACTGGTGTTCAAGCAGCTCTGCCCGGAGTACGTCGGGTCGATCTCGACAGTTTCGGGCAAGAACACGACCTGGAGGCTCCCGTTCCCGATCTCTTGCGTCGCCTTTGACGCCGAGTCCGACCTCCTCCTCATCGCCTCCACCAAGGGATTTATCTCCCTGTGGAATATGTTCTACAAGGACCACCATTCCTTTTTGAGCGAGGGGTGCCACGCGACTGCCATGAGGGTCGTGAGGCCCGCCGATGGGGTCGGCCCCATGATCGCCTGCGCGGCCAGCGACGGGTCCATGTGCCTCTACGACATGGAATCCATGAGGGTCAGGAAGAGGGTTATCCTCTCCTTTATCGCTTCCAACGTTCACGTGCACACCGCATCAAAGAGGCACTGGCTGATGCACGGGGTGACGGAGTCCGGAGAGCAGCTGCTGTCCCTGATCGACGCGGAGGAGTGCGAGCCGGCTGGGTCGGACATCGTGATGGGGCCTTCGGGGGGTGAGGGTTTGAAGGTGGATTTTGCAGTGGACAGGGCGGGCTGCTCGGTGCTGACGACCACCTCGCCGGCGGCGGCCGAGGCCGACAAGGAGCGGGACGAAGCGGCGGAAGGCGAGCAGGAGAAGGAATCGAGGCGGGCGACGTCCTCCTCCCTGGCGTTCTACAGGCTAGACTTTGGAGCGCAGGGGGAGTTGGCAGAGATCAAGCGGCCCCAAGGAAAGGCATCAATGCTGGAGAAGTCCGTGGTGTTTCAGTGTCTGACACGGGACACCAAGAGGGGAGGGTTCGAGCAGATCGACGAGGAGCAGGAGAGGAAGGCACTGGCGGACATAAGGAGGCACCTGGTGAATCTGGAGATTCAGGCCTCCACCACGGCGCTCCGGCTCTAATTCCAAGGCGAACTTCAAAATTTTACTCTTTCTTCCACCGTTCTCGTTCTCGTTCTCGTTCTCGAAAAAAAAAAGTTGTGGGTTCATGGGTTGTAGGAGAGAGTGCCGCTGCAAGTCGCGGCACCCCTCTGAAAAATATATTCCGAACCGTACGCCTGGCGTCGGCTTCACCAGATCCCCGGTTGAATCGGGATCGAACCAGCGGCCTAGGCCGACGACGACGGGGCGGGTTTTTGTTTCCCGTCCGATCGCGCCGAAATAGATAGCACGGGAGTTTCAACTCCCGTAAAATTGCTGCTGTGATCCCTCATCTCCCAAACGGGATGTACTTTCCTTTTTCAGTAACGGCCTATATATACCCCCCCAACAACATCATCGATGGTCCGATGGATTGCTCCACTCCACGCTCTTTTTCTCACCTCCGATTCCCAACATATTCTATATGTGAAGTTAATCTAGCCAATGATGCCAAACTGCTTCTCTCTCCCTTGAGAATCCAGTTTCGTTCTCGTGGCTGAGAAGGCAGGTGTCTCCAACTGGGCGACCAGGGCAAGACAGGAGGACGCCAGACGCTAACGAGCGGACATGGAGGGAGCTGGGATCATGAGGACCGTGAAGGTGAGTTCATGGAAACCCCGTGAGGGACGACGCCGCCGAACCGCGGGGCGGCTCCCGCGCCTCGTCGCGCCCGGTACCCAGAAACCGGGACCTCCCCCCTCGCCCCTCCTCAAGAGCCCACGAGGAACGCGCCTGCTGACGACCCTCCGCCCTCTCTCGTCTCGCGCCGGTTCCATGCCGCGCCTCGCAGGTCTCGAGGGCGTCCTTCGCCATCTCGCGCCGCGCCAGGCCCGCCTCGACCACGCGACGGGCGAGCGCGACGAGGCGAACGACGAGGTTTACGACGCCAAGAGCGGTAGACGACTCCGATGTGGAGCCGGTGGTGAGTTATCTTTCGCGCGACTCTTCCGCCTTCAACCCCGGGGAGCCGTTCTCTGACTCTCTCGCGCGCGCATCCGATCCGACCGACAGCCTTACAAGTTCCAGGACGAGGACGAGGAGCTGTCCGAGGCTGACAAGCTGAGAGCCAAGGAGCGCTTCATGGTCATGGACCTCGGGAAGGCGGAGTGCACGGGCTGTGGCTACGTCTACGACAGGAACAAGGGGGACCCCGAGTACCCTGTGTCCGCTGGGGTCACCTTCTCGCAGCTGCCACAGGACTGGACCTGCCCCATCTGCGGCGCGGAGAAGAAGCTCTTTGACAACCAGACCAAGACCATTGCAGGTTTTGCGGAGAACCAAAAGTATGGGCTGGGAACGAACACCATGACGGGAGATCAGAAGCTGCTGCTGATCTACGGATCCCTGCTCGTGTTCTTCGGGCTCTTCCTCGCCGGTTACGCCTTTGACTGAGCTCGCCAAGAGAAGAGAATAGAAGAAGTTTAGGGGTGGGCGGGAATCAAGAAGAATGCAATAACAAAAGCCGGGGCAAACAAAATTGAAAACCTTTGTACACTGGGAAAAAAATAGGCTTTCTCACCCCCTTTCTCTCTCTCTCTCAAAATTTCATGGCTGGCACTCGACCTCACTCTTTGAGGGTAGCGAGAATGCCGTCCCAGCACCCGTCGCAAGAGTCAAGCAGGGCGATGATCTGGTCGGGGAGAATCTCAAAACCGATGGAGAACCGGTGGGCGGTCTCGGATGCCACGGTGTGCCACAGGTACTTGGGCTTTCCCGTCTCCTCGTCGCTCTTCATGGTGTTGGTAAATAGCCTCACGGCGCCGTGAAAATCGTGAACTTTCATGAACTTTTCCTCCCTCTCACTCCAGTACTTGAAGTAGCTACCGCCGTCCACGTCCGTGCTCGTCATGTACAGTCTGTAGCTCACCCTGTCGTTGTCGTATCGGTTGGTGTGCCACATCAGGAACCCCCCGGGGGGCATGTACACCAGGTTCTTGACGTAAATCAGCAGCTTGAACCTTCTGGAGGCGGGGTCCTCGTGGAGACCGAGATTCATCAGAACCCGCCCGTACAAGTCCTGCAGGTTTTTGTACTCGGGGATCGACCTCTTCGACAGGGCCAGGGAGCGTGCCATCCTGCTCGCCGCTTGGAGTGCGCCCCCCGAGGGGTCGAGGACCTCAGAAACCAGGTCCCTCCGGCCGTCGTACAGGCACAGGCAGGCGTCCTCGCGGTGCTTTGCGAAGCAGCACCCGTGCCTGTGCGTCCCGTCGCAGGGCTTCGCCCCTCCCTTAAAGAAGTTGACCTTGACATCCTCCTCCTTTTGGGCGTAGTGCTCGACGTCGAAGGCGTCAGACAGGCTGTCTTGGTAATACCCATTGCAGCTCTCATCATAGTCTGCGAGGTTGAGACCGGGGACGGCGTACTTGCGCAATTTCTCGAACTCCCGAAACAGATCCTGCAGGACGGGAACGCGGCCCACGCTCGTCTCGAAGACATGGCTTTGAATGTACGCGTCGAACAGCCGGAACTTCTGATGGGCGCTCAACCCCTCCAGCCGGTCGCTCGGTTTGTAACGCACGCCGAAGCCCTGTAGTTTGGTGAAGACGACGACCGTCGCGACGGTGACCAGCGCCGCGAGAGCGAGGCGCGGGAATTTTCCAGCCTTCCCCATCCCCGACCCAGCGGGCGTCCTCCGGGACCGACCCATGCCGCGCGCCCCGTGCCGCCTTCTCCCTCTCCCGATCTGCCGCCCGGTCTCGATGAGCTCAAGAGCTAAGCTCACAGGGAAAATTCCAAAGTTTTCCGGCAATCCAAAAATGAACGTTACACAAAGTCAACGTCTCTTCCCAAAAAATCCAGGTCAGCAGGAAGTAATCGAGTAAGCGATCGCGGGCGGTCGGGCCAGAGTAGCCACCGACCGAAGCGCGACTGCAGCCGCGAGACCCGGCATACCCGGAGAAGAACGTTACGTATATGATGAAGGCGGAGGAGGACAGCGGGGCGAGCGCCAAGGCCTTCGAGGTCTGCAAGAGTCCGAGCTCGGCGAAGGTGGCCGAGTGTGAAAACGGCCCGAGGCTCACACCGTATGCCTACACCACGGTGCTCCTCGCCGCGGTGGGGGGCCTGCTCTTCGGGTACGACATCGGGGTGATCGGAGGATGCCTCACGCTGGACGGGTTTCGCTCCGAGATGGGCTGGCCTCCCGCGATCGAGGAGTGCGGCCCGGACAGCGCGCCCGAGCCGAAGCAGGTGTCCTTCGAGCAGGGCTGGATCACCTCGGCGTTCATGTTCGGCTGCTTCGTCGCCTCTCCCTTTGCGGGATACTTCAGCGACAGGTTCGGGCGCTGGGCCGCCGTGATGCTCGGAACTTTTGTGTTCTTCGTCGGGGGAGCGCTTCAGACGGGCGCCAACGGAGTTGGTCTCATGATCGCCGGAAGGGCCGTCAGTGGACTCAGCATCGGCGTGCTGTCCACCGTGGTCCCGCTCTACATCGCTGAGGTCAGCCCTGCCTCGCTGCGCGGGACCCTGGTCACCCTTCAGCAGCTTGGGATCACGTTTGGCATCCTGGTGGCCTTCCTCTTCAACCTCTTCGTGCAAAAGGTGATCCCTCGCGACTGGGACTGGAGGGTCTCCCTCGGCTTCCAGTGCTTCATCGCGCTGCTCATGGGGGTCGGCATGCTCTTCATGCCCGAGTCGCCGAGATACCTTGCGTGGAGGGGCCGCGTGGCGGAGGCCAAGGCCGTGCTGAGGAAGCTGAGGGGTGAGGGGCAGGAGTCTTTGCTCTCGATGGAGATTTTGGAAATCGAGAAGGAGGTCGCGGAGACCAAGTCCCAGAACAGCACCTGGTCCGAATTCTTCTCCAGGAAGTTGGCCTTGACGATGCTGGTGGGAATCTTCATCCCCACGGTCTCGCAGTTTAGCGGCATCAACGCCATTATGCTCTACAGTGCCACAATCTTCAACAACATGTGCCTCAGCGGGATCGCCATGACCGCCATCGTCGGCGTCGTCAACTTTTTGTTCACCTTTGTCGCAGTCTTCTTCAGCGACAGGTGCGGAAGGAAGCCACTCCTGCTGACGGGCGCCTCGGGAATGGTGGCAGGGCTCGTGGCTTCCGCGGCCATCTTGTGGACCGTGGACTACAGCGAGAACAAGAACGCCGCCAACGCGATCGTCTTCCTGATCATGTTCTTCATTGCAAACTACGCCTCGACGTGGGGTGCGGTCGCCAGCTGGATCATCCCCTCCGAGGTCTTCCCCATCAGGGTGAGGGGCAAGGCCATCGGGCTCGCTACCATGGGAAACTGGGCCGCCAACGTCATCGTGGCCTTCTTGACCCCCATCCTCATCCGGCCGGACGTCGCCAACGTCTCAGGTACCTTCTTCTTCTACGCCTCGTTCTTGATCATCGCCATACCCTTCGTGGTCTGCTTGGTGCCAGAGACGAAGGGAGTGCCGCTGGAGGAGATGGAGGAGAAGTTCTCTAAGCCGCTCGGGCAGCACGTCAGGTCAAGCATCGCGGACCTCAGAAGGAGGCCGGCGGCGGCGGACACGGGCCTCCCAAAGTGAGCCCTCAAGAAGTAATACACACTACACTACGGTAGCTCGTCATCTTCCTTTTCGTGTTGGTTTTGATCGTTCCTTCACCCCGCCCCCCAGGACCCCCCATCCGGTCTCGGTGAAATCCGTGATCTCTCAAAAAAATGCGTGACTGTAAAGGCACCGACGATCGATCGTCGGCGGGAGAGAGGAGGAGAAGAGTAACGGTCGGCCGGCAGTTGACCGCACCATGGTGTTCGTGGACCTGTTGTTCAGAACGCCGTGCTTCCGGAGCTGGCTGCACAGGGAGGATTACAAGTTCGAGAATGAGGTGGACGACGTGGTCGCGGAGGGCCCGACGTCGTCTTTCTCCTTCCGGAACCACAGGCCAAAGCGTTACCTCGCGCTCCTAGGGTTCAAGGACCGAAACCTCGAGGACGAGTATCTCGAGGACCTCGCCCGCAGCAAAAAGGCCAGCGTCTTCGTGGGGTACGCAATCGCAATCGTGCTCTTCTTCGTTGGCAGCTTCCTGGACTCCCTGCAGCAGATTCCCATGAACAAGGCGATCGAGGAGTTCACAACCGAGCAGAGGGCGACCCTTGGCGAGTACGAATACGGAGGCAGCATGACGGCCAAGGAGAACACCCCCATCGCGCTGACCATGGCCTTTCTTGTCATCGGCTTGGCAGCCACGGTCGTCATCAATCTCAGCAAGAGCGTCCATCAAAAGCGCCTCGTTCTCAACCTCTGCTCTCTGGTCTTCACGCTCTACATCGCGCTGATGGGATACTTCTTCAGCTGGTCCTGGAACGTCGACAATTGTGAGTGAAGCCTGTCGCCTCGCCCTCCACACTTCTATGGGCCGGCCAGCAGTCTCTGACTCTCTGTCTCTCCCTTTCTTTCCCTTTCTCTGTTCTCCCTTTTTGCTGCAGACGTCTACGGACCGGGTGCGTGGCCAATCGTCCTGACGGTGTATATCCTGTCGCCCTTGCTGGCGCTGATGTCCATGCAGCTCCCGAGCTCCATCACCTTCCAGCTGATGTCACTGGTGTCGATAGTCTTCCTCCTCATCCTGCCGCTGGTCCAGAACATGTTCGCCGAGTTCAGTCATGAAAACTGGATGCTGAGCCTCGACCCCGTTTGGGTCGACGAATGCAACGACGATCTGGAGGTAGCCTGCGTGCAGGACTGGAAATTCAAGGTGGTCTTTCCTTACGTTTTGTTGTGGACAATGGTGGTGGGAATCAGCGTGGTGAGCGATATTCAAGATCGGGAAAACAGGCGAGCGTGGGAGAACAAGCGGGTGATGGAGGTGCAGATGGAAAAGCTGGCCGAGAGCGCCAAGAAGAGGGAGGAGTACTTGGTAGAAGAGCACAAGAAGAAGGAAGACACCATCATCGAGATGTTCAAGAGCTTCTAGAATTTTTTTTTCAAGAGCAGTGGATATTACCATAGAGTGGATAGTATGAATCATACTTGTGCTAAAAGTATTGGAAGAGGTCCAAGACAACGTCTTCCTTATGAAGGTGAAATTCCTCCCGAAGCTTCGCCGCAATGATAAGCTTGTCCTTCTGAGCCCTCATGATCTTCTTATTCGTGAAGGCCCGCCTGCTGTCGCGGTCCCCGATAAACCCCAAGACCATCGACGCGAGTATGATAATGCAAATGATGAGAAAGGGGTACACAAGGATGAGCCTTATATTCACCTCGCACGGGTTCTTCAACACGAAGTCTCGTCCGTCCGGCATCTGGAGGCTCCCGTTGCAGTACAACGTTAAGTCTTTGAATGGATCCTCCTCCGAAATTTCTTGGATGATGGGCTGGATTGCCGAGCTGCTGAAGAGGCCCCACAGGCCCTCCACAATCGGGATGATGACCAGGAAGATAAGCGTGACGGCAAACATGAGCTCCGCTATCATGCCGAAGGGCAGGTTGAGCCAAGTGAGCGAGATCAGCGGGGCCAGGTGGTACGTAACAAGCTTCACACTCCAGCTGGACACTCCGTACATGGCGTCCCACTGCCTGTTACCCACGCCGAAGTCCACGCCAATCGAGACGATGGCCAAAAGATAAGCCAAGCCTGTGACGTGGAGGACGGCTCTCTTGTCGGAGAACTTCATGTACGCATAAATGCAGAAGGAAAGCCCCGCCATAAGGAAGAGTAGGGCAAACAGCACAGGGAGGACGTTCCACAAGACCACCCTCCAGTCGGAATAAAACAACAAGAAGTCCATTGTCATCAGGCTTTGGAAGGTGGGACCAAAGAGAATCATGAAGATGCTGACGCCGTAGCCCATGAAAATCCGAGACCGCGAGCACTCAATTAGGTCCTCTCGGAACTCGTCCTCGAGCGCTCGGTCCTGAAAGCCAAAGAGGAAGTGGACCTTCGGCGCCACCTGTCTCAGCGAAACATTGACGCCCTGCAGGTTTGCTTCGACTTGCTCGCTGGCACGGCAAAAACGCGGAGGAGGGATGCGCGTCAGGGTCGCCCAAGAAGCCGTTGTTTGCGCTGCAGCTGGCTACCGCGAAGCCAGCCCGACCGCCAAAGCCCGGCCGTTACGAGAGAAAGAAGGAGAAAGGAGAAAGAAGAGAGAGGCGACCTACTCGAAGGCGAAGTGCTCCGTGTGCAGCCGCTCGCGCAGCGCGTAGCTTATCAGTTGCAAAAACGCCATCGTACGTTAGCCAACCGCAGAGCTCTTGCCCTCCCTCAGGGCTCGCGCTCCATGCGCTAAATATTCGATGGATGCATTACAAGTGTACCTTTTGTTGTACACTTAAAATCTGAGTCATCCCAAGAAAATCGTTTCCAAACTCCATATCGCCACGAGCACTCAAACACCGTCGCCATCCCGAAGCAAGTATGTCTTAAGCTTGCCCTTGCCCTTCACCTCGACATAGCCCCGCTCATCCCAACAAAAATCGTCATCGCCGCAAATCAAAGCATGAGTTGCCTCAGAGATCTGCATGCGCCCAGGCACACCAGAGGACTCCATCCTGCTCGCAGTATTCACCATGTCCCCAAACAAACAGTAACGAGGCATCCTGGTACCCACCACGCCAGAGCATACGTCGCCAGTGTGCACACCAGCCCTGATCTGGCATTGCATACCGTTTGGCATGGTCAGCGTCCGTGCTGCCGCCAAGGCAGATTTGCCAAAGAAAACGGCTGCACCAGCAAAAGACTGGGCATCTGTGCATGACTGATCAGATGCTGTGCCTGTGGATAATGATTTATGAGATCCGTTCTCCATCACCTCCAAACCACTCGCAACCATGAAAGCATCGCCAATGGTCTCAACCTTCCAAAGCAATGAATCTCTGCCAACCAATTCATCAAAGCGCACAAAAAGCTTGTGCAGAAATTCCATCACTTGTTGTGGTGCCACGGTCTGAGACATCGCAGTGAAGCCCACAATGTCGGTGAACAAAATGGTCACCTCGTGATGCATTTGAGCAACGGACCTGACAAGACTCATGTCACCGAATCCAAAGTCTCGTCCTGATTGAGAGACTTGCAGGGTCTGCCGTGTTTGCCTGCGAATGAGATCTTTTGCCACCATCGGCGGGAAGATGGAGTGAATCAGATTATCCTGGTCCTTCTTTTGCTGCAAAAGATGTTGCTCTCTCTGCTTTGTCAGCGCCTCAATGATCTTCTTGTTGATGAAACTTTTCCTGTTTGAGATGTCCACAATCACGCTGACCACCACAACGCACACAATAAGAACACACTTTAGGAATGATGAGTATAGTAGAGACGTAGAGACATCATGTCAGTGAAAGGAATGTCTTCGATTAGCCTGTAGACTGAAAACAACACCACTTACCAGCATAAGTATCGGAATAGAGTAGGTTTGCGTATATTTTTCATTCATGTTCTCCCTTGTAAGTGGAGTTCCACTAATCTGCTGGGTTAAAGCATCAGTACCTGCATCCGCACTATCCTCAACAAGATTCCACAAGTTTCCGGCTGGATTGCACAGAGGCACAATGACCAAAAACGCCAAAACAAAAACAGTCTTCAGCAGAAACGCATGAAACGCATGAAAGGTCAGTTTTGCCAACAAGCTTGTCAAACAAAAGAGGGGAGAGCGCACTCACCATAAGCTCCAACATTACCAGCGGGGGGAGCGTGATGAAAAACAGCGATGCAAGCGGAGAGGCAAATGTGAATATGAGCCTGCCAGGAAATAGTGAATGTGGACAGAGACAATGACGTTAGTTCAAGCAATGCGAGATTGCTGCATAAGCCAAGCTACTCACATCATGATCCAGCTCATGGCACCATAGGTCACCTGTGCCAGCTGATTGCTAAACGTAAACATGAACGCTGCGTGAGCCATGTAGAGCAAGTAAACCGCAGGAGTGATATAGAATATCCAGGTTCTGTACTTCTCAAAGCGCTTCATCTGGTACATGCACACCACCGTCACAAGACCTGCAAAGAAGTCAAAAGAGCGAGAGTGAAGAAGTCAGTCAGAAGGAATCTATTGAGTCCAATGCAAGTATGCGACAAACCCACCAAAAATGAACATGAGAAGCACGAGACAGAGCAGAGAATACGTCCAGGCCACATCGTTCGGGAAGGTATCTACCCAAAATGCTTTTGGACTGTCTGTCCTAGACTCTTTCTTCTCCTCATCTGAAAAGGTGTTGTAGGTTTCCTGTATCAACACAAACACATCAAAAGGTATCCACCAAGTTGTGAAAGGCCCTGAACCGTACAGCAGTATCGCCGTCATGTAGCCCAGGATGATTCGAGCCTTCGACGCAACAACAAGGTACTCCAAGTAATCGTCCTCCAGATGGCGATCCTTGAAACCCAAAAGAGGGTACTGAGATGGCTTGGACGACGAGCTCACCTCGTCCTCGCTGCGAGACGCAAAGAAGAAAGAAGTAGTCAGTAAAATCGAGCAACCGATGGTCGGTCGATGAATCTCTCTTTCTTCTCGCGTCGGGCGGAGCTCCGCGTAGCGTAACGCCAGGTAACGCTCCGAATCTCTTTATCTCTCTCTCTCTCTCTCGTTTTTCGCGTCCCGAACTCACTCGAAGCTGTAGTCCTCCTTGTGCAAACATCGCCGGCAGCCCCAGTTGACGAGCACGTCCA
>Ga0160423_10000582_pt1 | contig 30166 bp, 38 predicted proteins | sample CRUFie14St8metaG_FD_108191 | JGI IMG/M metagenome (GOLD analysis project Ga0160423, IMG submission 108191) | Marine microbial communities from the Costa Rica Dome - CRUD Field 142mm St8 metaG | ecosystem: Environmental > Aquatic > Marine > Oceanic > Photic zone | place: Costa Rica: the Eastern...
TCATCTTTTATCCTTACATCTCTTGAAATCTTGATTTGTGTTGCATGTAATTTCTTTTTATCTCAGCAGCAGTTAAAGTTACATCGTGAACATATAACGGTCCTGCTTTGTGGTCATCACCAGAAAATAATTGGGTTGTATCTATTTCAGTAAAATTCCAAGTAATAGAGGTGTCAGCTCGAAACTGACTATTGATAAGAAATGTTCTATTTGGGTCCTGTTCTACAAATACTCCATTTTTGTAAAATTTCCAGACCATCCATCTATTGCTTCCACTAAGCCCATTATCTTCTGTAGTCAATGTTAGATAATTCCATTCATCGTAATCCACCATGGAACTTGAGCTTTCATAATAACCGGTAGCTAAAATAGGACCTGCATTGGGATTTTGCACAATTTTATTGAGTCGCATCCTTAATTTACCATTGGATTCTACGTGTAGACTCCATGATGGACTGTAATTATTAGTTCCGCTAGCACTTGTGCTGTATATAGTGACTGCATTACTGGATGTGCAATATACCCAAGCTGAAATTGTCCGGTTTAACGCACCTGAAGAGCTTGGTTGCCAAAGACTTCTGAAAGGATTATTGGAAGTAGATGTAGGAAATTGAATCTTTCCTCCAGAACTCATAGAGTATATTCCTTGGTTATCGGAACTATAAGTAGCATTAGTTAGTGTTGCATTGTTCCAACTAGTAGTCAATTTTGATGCATGAACATCATCAACTGAAGTGCCGGATAGATGTTCATGTGGGTCCATCCAATATGTTATTTTATCATCCTTCACTAATTTAGTACCTGACGACATCGTGCTAATCATTACTGATTTCCTCCTCTTTCCAAACTTCCTCTAGTTTCCTACGTAGGTTATTCACATTCTTGGGTGTTGTTAACATCTTTCCTGCAGGCTTAACTATGAAAAAACAGTTGTAACACAACAGGTACAGATTATCAAGAGCATGATTCTTAGGGTCACCATCTAAAAAACATATCATGTAAGGACCTCTCATGTCTTTTTCTCTGTAATCATCGTATCCACAGTTGTTACATTCCTGTTTCAGATATCCTTCTCTTATTATCCTCTCCTGTAGCTTCCAATGGGGATAGTTGGGATTCTTACCATCAAATATATCCTGTATCTTTATACCCCAACCTGTATTACCCTTTGAAGTGATACCTACTCCTGCTTGATTCTTGTTCTCCTCAAACAAATCATACATCTTGGCATACTTTTTAAAAGTGTTATATGCAACACCGAGATGTTTAGCAGCAGCTCTGATAGATAGCGTGCTACGTAATGCCCACTCTATCCTGCTCTTGGGTATTGGTTTAGACCTGAAAGGATTCTTGTTTTTAGGTCTATTTTCATAATCATGTAAATCAGTTAAATCTGACATTATCCCAGATGACCACCTTTGTATTCTTCTCGGTTACCGACCTGTTCTTTTAAAGTCTTACCAAACTCTCTTCTGTAAATAGTTTTACCACCGTCAGGACTTTCATATATATATTTTTTATCTTTATTTTCTACTATTTGTTCAGATAATTTGTTCTTGTAATGTTGTTGAGTCCATCCATCGTTGTAAGGACTATTTGCATTTATTTTATTCGTAACCATATCACCTGAATACACGTAGTTGTTATCGTCTTGAGATTTTATTGCAGCTACTATCATGTTAGCTATAGTCTCTCTTGCAGTCTCGGAACTTATGTTAGTTTCTCCTAATGCAAAATCATGCAAGACATCCATTATTATTTTTTTCATAATTAAATCTTTCTATGAATAAGAGTCACCATTTAAAGCAAGTCTTTTTTGTTTTTTATATTCGCTTATTCCTTCGCTCATATCTAAAAACCAACCGTTACTAGGGTCTTTTATTTTTACCATCATCTCTTTTACTAATAATTCACGACCTGACTTTGAGTGTAAATTAACATCTTCAAAGTCCTCTAAAACAGATAATAATATCTCTTGAAACTTCATTTTTTAACCTCTCTCTATATCTGGTGTTGTTATTTCTTCTTTCCACCATTCGTAATGTCTTGGTTTTTCTATATGTCTTTCAACTTCAAATAGAGACTCAAAAGTATGAGAGTCTAATTGTTTTCTAGTTTGAAAGAAACTTTTAGCCTCATCTAAACTTCCAGTAGTTTCTATAGCAGATACTGGTTCTCTATTATTCTTAGATTTTAATATATACTTCATAACTATAAATATAACCTCCTTGATTTATTCTAATACAATATTAAATGTAGCACTACCTGAATACCAATAAGCAAACAAACTTAAGGTATCACCTATCATAGATTGAACTGGTGCTATCATATTACTTATTTCACCATCACTATTGCTATAGCTTATAGCATTAGTTGTCGGGACTTCAAAACCACTAAAATAAGTAACATAGGTAGTGTCGTAAGATACGTAATATCCCGTACCACTGAAATTTCTTTTAACTATATATCCCAAAGTATCACCTATGTACCAATATAGATTTGAGTCCCATTCTACCCAGAAGTTTTCTATACCACTTTGAAATTCGTCTTGTATCGAAGCTGTAACTCTATGTAGTGTCTGCCAATTATTACGGTCCACGTCTAAGTGATAATAACCATTATCGTCTTGTGGTAATTTCATATCAAACATTAAGTCAAATTGTTGAGTTGATGTATCTTCGCATGACATCAAACCTAGACTCAATATCAAAAACATAATTTTTTTCATAATATAACCTTTTCTTTTATATCTGAATATACAAATAAAACTATATGAATGTCAAGTACTTTTTGCTATTATTTTACACTTTCCTATTATACTCAATAATTCTTCTACTTTATATTTTTTACCAGCTTCGTCCATAATAACAAATTCATCTATCATATCAGGATTATTGTTAATAATGTTATGTAAAGCCGTAAATCCATCTTCAACATAAAAAGAACCGAAACTTTCCTCTCCTATAATATTAGAGCTATATATTAGATTTTTAGTATCTTCGTTTTTACCTATTATATAATACGTCATATTTATGATACTGAGATTAGTTCTTTTTCATAAGTTTCTAATGATTTAATATCAAAATTAAATATATCAAGTTCCATTTTACCTCTTTCAGCACTATCTGTTAATATTTCAGATAGATTGACAAGTATTTGAAAATTTTCACTATTTAATCTTGATGCATCAAAAGAAACTGTGACGGAATTACTTAGTACTGATTTCTTACCATCTTGTTTATTGACTGGTTTTATTCTTTTACTCAAGTCAAATGCTGTATTTTTCTGTTCTTCCTGTATATATTGTTGAATGATATCATCGTTGTCTATAAAAATAGTTGAACACCAAGGTTCTAACTCTTTTAACATTTGTGCATTACAATTTGTAACTTTAAATCCAACATCATATTTAGGAGGTACAATGGGATATAACATATTATCATGTTTAACAAAATGTCCCCATTTACGAATAAAATTTCTAGTGCTACGTAGATTTTGTTCTAACCACTCTGAAGACTCTCTGCCTTTCATGAACACTTGTCCTGCTGGATTTCGCATAGCTCCATCTTTGAATCTTGAACCTCTACTTGTCATATGATAAACAAATCCTTGCCAAGTTTGAATTAATTCATAACCATTAAGTAAAAATCTATTAAATATATCACTATCCTCTTTTGATTGAGGAGCATACAATGGGTCGTGTCCTCCTATTGATTGAAAGTCTTTTTTGTATATAGCCCACGGAGCAAATATACCTTTTGATAGTTCTTTATTTTTATCTACATTTTCTAAAAACTCCATTAACTTTAACTCATCAAACTCTTCTGGTTCAATACCACAATCATGTAATATTTTTTCAGGACCATCTGGATGCAGTGGAGGTTCAATTCTTGTAGCTGATACTACGGTTCCAGGTTTCATATGTTTTAAAACTTGTTCATCTAATCCAGGACAAGCATACATATCAGCATGATATATCATAACTATATCATTCGTAGCATAGTCATTTACAAGAGTATCATAAAGTATCGTATGACCTAATCTTGTAGGACCTTCGTTTCTATGAATCTTGACGTTTTTATCTTTTTCTGCTATCTTTTGCATCCATTCCCATGTCCCATCATTTGAAAAATCATCTGCCCAACATATTTCATGTTGAGAACCTAAATTTTTTCTGATACTATCATATGACCATTTTAGATATTTTAAATTATTTCTACTAGGTTGAATAAAACTTATAGATTTCATGTTATCTTTCCATATTTTTTCTAAATCTTTTAAATAAAAGTCTGGTTTAACTTTTGCACTATGTCTGTCTATAGTGTATAATTCATCTAACGGATAAACACTTTCTAAATCGATTAGACTCGGTTGACCATTGTCTGTTATAATAATATTTATCGGAACAAAATCGTAAAAGAACAATTTTTTTTCCTTTGTTATTTTTAAGAGTTTATTATAAAAATCTTTAGGTATTGCATTAAAATCAAATTCTGAGTTTGATAGTGGTTTACCTACTTTCATTTTGTATCCTATTATATTATCACTAGAATCCACTATCAATGAATCGAAAGCAGGAGCTAACTCATCAAAAAAACCTGCTTCATAAGCTTTAATAAAATTATCTCTTCTGCAATAATCTTTATCAAATGTCTTATAAAAATATTTACCATCAGTGGTTACTTTTCTTCCATGATTTATACCATCAACTACCCTACCTGTTTTATCTAATATTACTTTCATTGTTGATTACTCCAGTTCTACTTCTTTTCCTTTTAAATAGTCAATAAAAGCCTTTGTTTGTGAATTTAATTGTTTTATAACTTGTTGACTCGCTTCATGATTTTGTTTTTTAATATCTTCAATATCAATTCCAGTTTTTTCAGCTCTTTTTCTATCTGCTCTAGTAATCATGTTACGAGAACCTGCCCAATGATGATATACTAAATCATTATATATACCATAATATAATGGATGTAAATTTATTTTGTTAGAACGTGTAATAGGAGTCCATTCGATATCATTATTTTTTAACCATCTCTCTACACCACCCCACCAATTTGAATTGCTATCTTCAAGTATCGCACCCATAACCTCTGCTAAACCCTGTTGTAGAAATTCTACAGGATATGACCAAAAGGATGGATGGGGAGTAACTACAGTCGTGTCCCATTCATGTTGAGGTTCACATAAAGCAATAAACTTTTTATCTACAACCATATCTACGAAATCTTGAGTTATATCATCAATTAAAAATGCATCAGAATCCATACGTAAAATAATATCACCTTTTTTTGCATTAGATTCAATTGCAGGAAATATATGTCTATTCCCATCTGTAGCGTGATAGTTACCACCTTTATGTTTACTTTTTCCACTTTCTCTAATTTCAAAATGGTCATACATATTTTTTCTTTTTTCGTAAATATCTTGACTCATATGTGAGAATATAGCATAAGTTTTATAAGGTACTTTGATGTGTTTTTTAAATGAGTTTACTTGTAAATCAACCCAATAATCGTATTTAAAATGTAATGTATATAAATGTATCATTTTAATCTCTAAACTTTTTTAATTTTTTTAAGTTCATAGTAGTATCGTATGGCATAGTAGAATGAAATTTATTATTAGTGGGAACGACATCTTTTTTTGTTTTTATAGCTAAATCATACATAGTTTTTAATTCAGTTCCAACATTATATATTCCTTCGGCATTACCATCAATTAATTCTTTCACTATAGAAGCTATTTCGTCAACGTAATCAAAATTACCTATTTGATTTATATATGCTTCTTTGTATAAAAATGGTTTTTGTTTATGAGTTCCTCTTAAAACTAAATAATTATTCGACTTTAACTGAACATAAGCTTCACCTAAAAGTTTAGTATAACCATACCAGTTTTCACAATGAACTGGAACATCATCTTCACTAGCATATTTTTTTGAATTTGAGTACACATAGTCTGTAGATATTTGTACTAATTTTTTAAAAGGATATTTCACTAAATTATCTACTAAATCAACAACACCTTTATAGTTTATATTCCAGTGACTCTCTTTATCTGTAGCATACGTATTGCAATCTGCTATACAGTTAATAATCGTATCATATTCTAATAAATAATCTTTATATGAGTTTATATTATTAAAATCAATAGAATCTTTTTTTCTACTAATATAGTCCCAACCAGATATTTTTATTAACTGCGAACCAAGTAATCCATCACCTAAAATAAGTTTTGACATTAAATAACCTCATAATAATCTCCTATTATCATCTTTACTTTAGCGTGTACACTTTGTTTACCTTGTCTTTCAAATTCTTTGTAATCTGAGTGAGCCATTGCTCTAAAATCAAAACTTACTCGTGTAAAATTTTCCTCATTCTGTTTATTACCATGTCTACAGTTAGCACCATCCCACATTATGTATTCACCATATTGTGAGTTAAGTGGTTTATAATCAGCTTTATCTGGTTCTGATTCGGCCCAAACTGCGTTGGTATTTATAGAGTCTGTTATACTGAGATAAAAATTTACTTCATCTACACTATGACTATAATCTTTATCTCTATGCCACTTACCTACTGATATATTGTTTAAAAATTGTGTTCTGAATGTGGGTATTTTTTGAAATACTATTTTATCACCTTTAAACTGAGGTTTTGCTACATTCTCAATAAAATGATTATATTTTTCTAAAAATTCACTTCCTCTTACTTGTCTGTAAAATTCCTTGTGAAATATTGTGCTTTGTTCAGTTTTCATCGTTAACAATTCAGGATAATCTACTGAATCATGTAGATTTTCTAAATCTTTTCTTCCTAACATATTTTCTAACAAAGGTCTAAAGTTGTAAAAATCAGTATCATAATTTGAATATTTCCATTTATCTAAATTATGTCTAATCATTATATTTCTCCTCTATAAATTTATTTGCCCAATAAATAACATAATCTATATCTTCTTCTTTCATTCTGTTATGACAGGGTAATGTAATAAACTTTAACCATTCCTCATCACATACTGGATATTTTCTATTTTGTTTTAGTGGTTCATACAAATAAAGTGGTTTAAAGTGTACAGATGTATGTATTTTTTTATCGGCTAAGTAATCTATTAAATCATCTCTACCAGTCTCGCTAAAACCACTTCCATCTGGAGCATAATTTCTTTTTACTTCTATTCTTGGACAATAGTACTGGACTGTATCTGAATATGGTGGTCTTTCAAACAACGGATGTAGTTCTTCATTATATCTCTTTTGAATGTGTCTTCTAAATTCAAGATTAGCTGGTAGTTTTTTCATTTGTTCTAAACATATAGCAGCCATAATATCAATCATATAATATTTATAACCTAGTACATCAACTTGATAATCCCAAGCGTAACCCGGTTTACCACTTTGTCCTTGAGTTCTACTCCAAGTAGAAGATACACCAAACCAAGTCATCTCTTTACATTTTTCTATTAAGTCCTTATCGTTACTTGTAATCATACCACCATCACCACAAGGCATTGTTTTTACAGCTTGAAATGACCAAACAGCTGCATCACCACCTTGACCTGCGCCAGGTGTATAACAGCTATGAGCTGTATCTTCAAGTATAAAACCACCAAAAACTTTTCTTAACTCTTTAAAATCACAAGATACACCAGCTTGATTAACTGCTATCATAACTTCACTATTTGATTTTTTATATTTTTCTACGTCTTGTGGGTCTATACATAAAGTGTCTCTCTTGACATCAACAATATTCGTTGTGAAATTATTCCAAAGAGGTATCATAGCTGTAGCTATAAAGGAAATAGCTGGATTAATTACATCTATATTTTTATAACCTAATGCTTTCATTACTAAATCTTGACCATGTGATGCACTCGAAACTGCTACAGCATACTTATGTCCTACCATTTTAGCAAATTTTTCTTCAAATTCTGCTACTTTTGGACCCTTACCCCACCAACCACTTTCAATAACTTCTCTAAGTGCTTGTACTTCTTCTTCACCACCTTGCGGACCTAATACTGGTAACATTTTTTCTCTGATTTCCATTTATTTCTCCTGTAAAAAGTTTATTATACTTCTTCCCAATAAGTATCTATATCATTTTCATCGAATAATTCATTTACCCAAAACATAGCTACTATATCACCATCAACTGGTTTGATATTGTGAGTGTATAATATAGGCATATCTATGAACTGAACATTATCACCATCAACATTATATGTTATAACTTCATCTGTTCCTATTTTTCTTAAATTTATTTCAGCTTTACCACTTAAAACACAAAATCTTTCTAATTTTCTAAAATGAAAATGTTGACCCCTGACATGATTTGGTCTTGTAGTAGATACAAAAGATTGACCTCCACTGATTGTTCTAACAGTTTCAGACAATGTACCTCTTTCATCTGAGTGTGATTTCATACTAAATAATCTATCATTCATATATGAACGAAATGTATTAAATAAATTAGTATCATTTATATCATTTAATTGAGGTATGGTATTGTTATCTATATATTGTTCTTTAAATTTACTTAACTTTTTATGTATACTTGAAACTGTTGCTGAAAAATCTGGTTTAATTACATCATTAGTAGAACCTTTTATCACGTTAACTATCTGTTCACATAAACTTTGCACATAGACTAAATTTATTTCATTAATCCAACGTGGATTTTCGTTTATTATTATTTCTTTATCATTAATTAAGTTGTAACAAAAAGTTGCTATAAAAGAATTGTAATTAGGTTTACAAAAAGGACCGAACACATTTGGTATTTGTAAACTAACAAATTCTGAATTATTTTTGATTGACCAATCTTTAAATTTTTGTTTATTTTCACGTCTATATTTTCCATATATAGAGGTATCATTTTCATGAGTTGACGAAGCATAAATTATTTTTTGACCATTAAAATTATTAATTAAATCTTCACAAGACTTAATATTGTTTGAATACACTTCGTGGTCGTTACCTCTATTTTTTTCTGCTAAATGTACAATTATATCACATTCATTTACATTGGAAAAATCTCTCTCTATTTTAACAACATTTATAGTATGTAAATATTTTAAACATACCCACAAATGATATCCTATAAATCCATTATGTCCAGTTATACCAACATTCATTTTACTTTACCCTTTCTAAAATATTTAAACCAGGCCATTCGTCTAATGTTTTATGTACTTTCCATTTATTATTCATTTTTAAAAAATCATCAGTAGCTTTTTTTACATCGGGAAATTTAATATGGTCATGTAATAAAATAAACTTATTCACAGCTTCGGAATGTAGCTCTAACTCTTTAGAAACATGATGATAGCTATGATTACTATCAATAAATAATAAATCAACATCTTTTATTGTAATATCTAATGAAGATTTATTTTCTAACACTAACTCAACACCATTTTCTTTACATAGTTCCTTATAGGTTTCTAATCTATGTCGTGCTTGATTCAAATATATATCACACAAAGTTATTTTTTTAGGTTTGACTTTTAACCAGGCCCAAGCACTATTAACATATTCAACTCCTAATTCAACAATGTGACCATTACACTTTAACCCATATTCATAAAAAATATCCATAAAAGGTGCTACATACTTTGCAGATGGTCCACTTTTTTTTAAATTTTTAATATCTTGAAAGAAAGAATCAATTCTATCCACTACAATACTCCTTTATCGTTTAGAAAGTTATAAGCATCTTTACTATTCATAACATAAAACTCAGAGTTTAAGGGTTTATGGTTATAATTCTCATTATTTCTGTCCCAAGTTATCATTAAGTATTTTTGAGAATTAGTTTTTACCGTTCTCTGCATCTCAATAGAACTTATCATTTCCTCATGTAATTTTTCACCATCTCTAATTGGTATTTTATGAAATTTGATATCAGATTTACCAACTGATTTTGCTATAGCTTTAGCAAAATCTATAATCTTCATCGATTTAAGTCTTGGTACTACGATTTTACCATGTGAATCAGGTGATTCGTATGACCATTCTATTAAATCTATGGCCTCGTCTAAAGTAATTAAAAATCTGGTCATATCAAAATTAGTTATAGGTAAACTATCAGCTCCTTTCGATATTATATCTTTAAATACTGGTATTAAAGAGCCTGTAGAATCTAACACATTCCCGTATCTACAGAGAGCTACTTTTATGTCTGTTTGTTCTTTAGCAAAATTTACGTACATTTGTTCAGCTATACTCTTACTCATACCATACACATTTACAGGACTACATGCTTTATCAGTTGATATGAACATTAAAGTTTCTATTTGATGTCTACATTCCCTGACGCAATCAATTAAATATTGATGACCTACAATATTTGTCAATATTGTTTCATATGGATTATCTTGAGCTACCCATACAGTTTTCAAAGCAGCTGTATTTACGATTACGTCAGGTTTAAACTCATACATATTTCTTAAAATTGACTCTTTATCTTTAACATCTCCTATACGATATACAGCATCAGGAAATGTTCTTTTCATCTCCTCTTGTTTATGTTCGTTTCTAGAAAATATAAAAATTCTGTTATCATCAATCCAACGCTTAGTTAGTGATTTACCTAAAGCACCAGTACCACCTATTATCATTATTTTTTTATTTTTCATGTTTAACTTTATCCTATACGTAAACTACACGTTCTACAAAATTTCCAGTTTTAAATGGTCTTTTTCTTTTTTTACCTTCATTTTTACCACCATGAACTGGTCCATAAAATTGATTATTCAATATATAAGTATCTGAATATTTAGCAGTCCATATATTCATTCCTGTTTCGTTCCCATAATTTACTTTAGCATTAATTTTTAATAATTGTTGTTGTCTAATCGATAATGATAATGGTTTAATTTCAACCGCATTAGGTATAAAATTAAATATACTATCTTCTATATTAGATTCACTATAAAAATACCAATTTTGTATATGTTCATCTTTAATCATTTTTAACATATCATTTGGTTTTGCTGTATCACCAAAGGTTGAAGATACGGAGATGTAACCATATGAGCTGAATTTATTAAAGTTATTAAACCACTCTAACTCATCATTTGTAGGATAAAAGTCAGGAGTAACATCTTCCATTTCGTTATCTTTGAATTGCCAAAAATTTAACATTTGTTTTAATAATGGTATTCTATCGTTTTGTGGATTGAATATTTTATAATGGTCATGAAATATCTCATCATTATAACTATCAACAAATTCATCAACATAAGGATTATTTTCAAAGATATGTTTAACGACATCACTAGCAGTAAAAGTACCATATCCCCAATTATTTAACATATTTCCAAATATTTTTTCTAATAATATTTTACTAGGTAAATATACCTTACAGTTTGGATATTTGTTTTTTAATAATCTTGGCATAGCAGATAATAAAACCCAATCACCTATACCATGACACGTTCTCATGACCATAAACTTTTCTTTTTCCAGATATTCATCTGGTATGTAGGATGGGTCTTCTGAAGAAAATCCTATGTTTTCCATCTGTAAACCATATAATTTATCATTAAAGATTCTAAAAAATGTTTTCATATATTTTAAACTTTTAAAATTGTTTCTAGTTCTTTTTTCATATTTTTAACGAAAATAGACTCGTGATATTTTGTTTTGTATAACATCTTTGTTTCTTCTACACAATCATTATAAAAGTTTTCGTCTTCTCGTAATCTCTTAACTAAATTACGTGCCTCGTCTAAATGATAATGAGGAACTGATAAACTTGGATGTAATATTCTTTGAGTATCAACTGATTCATATCCTACACAAGGTATTCCAACAAAACTACAATTTAACGAAAATTGACCAGCAGCTACATTTGCTGTAGGAAATACTCCCAATTTAAATTTACTGAGTTCATATATCCATTGACTCCATTTCATATAAGGTAAATGATTAATTACTTGTTCTTCTAGTTTCTGTCTACGACCCATTGATGGAGCCCATACTTCTTCACTATATTCATTAGATATAATCATAGAATCGAAACCACTGTAAATACTAACAAAATTACCACCCACTATCACATCTTTTTCTTTTGTATCAGAAAGTTTTATTCCATCTTCTATTATAACAGATGGTAGTTTGATACATTGTTTTTTAGTTAATCCTTCAAAATATTTTTTATCTATAGAATTATGTACAAATAAAAAATCCATCTCGACTAGAGTGTTATAGTACCAAACTTGTTCATCTACTGGACTATCTTGCCAATACCATAAAACTGCTTCTTGCATAGCTGAAATTTTATTGCAGACCCTTTTCATATTATCTAATAAAGGATAATTTAAAATATGTCTTCTGTTTTTTGGTATTATTATTATTCCTAAGTCAAAAGAATTACTAGGTATATTATGCATTTCAGTTATTGGATAGTGTACAGCATCTAAAGCACATATCCAAGCCATATCTGTTCTTATGTTTTCATTGTTTCTCGATATCTTACCTGAATAACCACCTTCTGTAAAAAATACTATTTTCATAAATTCATCCATTTCCACATCTTAGTAATACCATCAACTAAATTTACTTTTGGATTATAACCAAAATCTTTTAATGCTTTTGTATTATCAGCTATATAATTTCTTTCGTCAATCCAAGTTCCATCTTCTAATTCTTTAGTTACACCTAATGGTATTTTTACATACTTGTCAGAAAATCTATACTCATTTGGTTTTGAAAAAGTTATTTTAGATTTTTTTCCAGTCACTTTTAAAATTGTATTTGCTAATTCTAATATGTTACAAGTTGAACCACCACTGATATTATAAACTTCTCCATTACTTTGACCTTTGATTGATAATAATATACCATCCACTACATCAGATACATAAGTGTATGACCTAACTTGTTTTCCATCTCCATATATTATTAAGTCCTCTTGCTTTTTTATTCTATGTAAAAAATTTACTAGAGCACTATGGTCAAAAGTAGCATATCGTTCACCATAAGCATAAAATAATCTTAAATTAACTGTATCTAAACCGTATGTATTTTTAAATATTTTACAATACTCTTCTGATGCTCTTTTAGTTACACCATAATGAATAAATGGTTTTCCATCCATTGTTTCTCTTATAGGTGATTCTGTTAGTATTCCATAAGCTGATACTGAAGATATATTAATTAATTTTTTAACTTCTGATTTTACACCGAATTTTAACAGATTATAAGTACCTTTTAATCCAGTTTCTATGTAAGCGTCATCTAGACCCATACCATCTACTCCATATGGATATGCTAAATGTATTATATAATCTGGTGATTTCATGTAAGAAGAATAATCATCTTCATTGCAAATATCTACATTGAAATAAGTACAACCCTTTACTTCATTTTCTTTTTTACCTGTAAAATAATTGTCAATAGAAACTACTTCGTTTCCATCTTGTATTAATTTTGGTATTAAATGACTACCTATAAAACCAGCTCCTCCAGTTACTAAATATCTCAATTTACTAATCTTTCAATTTTAAATTGTTCACAAAAATTTATACCACTTTTTGAACATATGTAGTTAGAATGAAAAGAGTTTATGCTTTCAATTTGAAAATAAGATTTATCTTTTTGTGATGTGAATTTTTCAAGTGCTTTAATTTTAGCATATTTTATAATTGCACCAGAAGGTACGGTTTCATTTTCTAAATCTACATAGTAATTAGGTACCCATGTCTCTAAAGTGCTAGGAGCTCTATAAGTTATGATACCACATTTTGAAACTCTAATCAAAGCATAGGCTATTCTATTTACTATCCTATGTTCAAAGTGTGAATCTAACAAGGGTGTAGTTAATATTGCATCATAACTTTTCATGTCAAAGTTAGTTTCTACATAATTGACCCAACCATCTTCACTTCTATCTTTAATAAATCCATCTCCAACAAAACTACCATGTAAATTAGGTATATCTGACCAAATATTTTCACATTCTGTAAATCTACTATTACCAGTTGTAGTATCAAAATCACCACCACCAGATAATACCAATACATCAAACTGAGTATCTTTAAATTTCATAATAGAACCTAAAGCTCCATATTCTGCATCATCTGGATGAGCTGATAAACATAGTATTTTATTTGCATTTAAAAATTTCATAAAACTAATTCCTCCATATAACGGATAACTTTTATTTCTTTTGGTTCATCTATAATTATCTCTTTTTTATCTAAAACATTAATAATAATTTCTACAAAATTAACTCCTGCTAAAGTAGCAAAATAAGTTCCACCACCAAATCTTGGATTGACTTCTACAAAATGAGGGACACCATCTTCATCATCTTTCATTTGAATGCAAATCGGTCCTTTTAATTTTAAAAATTTACACATATCCATGCATAAATTTTCTATATGTGCATCACGTATAATTTCACCTTGAGTTGATATACCTGCTTTAGTTTGTAATCTCTTTCTGACTACAGCAACTAAAGGATTTTTCATATCACATAAAATATCAATAGTATATTCCTGACCTGGTAAATATTTTGAATATACATACTCTGTTTTACTATTAAAAGTAGACATATATTGATGTATATCTTTACAATGTAAAGTACCTCGGCTACCTCCTAATTCAAATCTAGGTCTAGCAAAACAACCCATCCATTTAAGTTCATCATCTTGCCAAGTTTCTGGTATAGGAAAATCATTCTTCACTTTTTCGTAAAAGTCCCACTTGTCATTACATAATTTTATTGTTTTAGAATCGGACATAAATATATTTGTCATATGTGATAGCTCTTGAAACTGGTCTATTTCTAAATTGCCAGTAGGTAAAATTACATCTATCTCAGCTTCTTTTACTATTTTTGCTATAGCCTGTGTAAAATAATCTTTGTTTGCTTTTGGTACTATGTAACCATCATCTGCTAAATGTAAACCAACTGATAAGTCAGTTATGTCTGTGGCTATTATTTTATGTTTTTTTTCAGTATCAAATTGTCTTAACGATTTTATGACACCGATTGCAGCAGGCCCTCCCGCTGATGTAACTAATATATTCATAATTTATTTATATAACTCGTTGTATGTTCTTTTTATCCAATAATTAGCGTCTCTACCCATCTGATTTTGTGGTATTGCATTGAAATGATATATCCAACCATTTTTTAAAAAATGTAATTCATCACTCCACCATTGTTGAGGATGATAGTATAATAAGTTTTTACGAGATAAATCCTGTAAATTGTAACATACAGGAAGTAAAGTCATTTCTAAATCTTGACTCTCTCTGTAGAAATTTATACAAGTCTGGTCACAAGAGTTCCATTTACCAAAGACTTTTAACAATTCATTAGAGTTTGATTTATACCAATCTATTAGACCATCTAAATATTCCTTGTGAGATTCGTTAAATATTTGTAATCCCCCGTTAACATAGCGATGAGTATCAAATTTATCATTGTTGAAAAATTTAGGACCATATTGACTTATACTTCTATTAACCCATTCATAATCACCATCGTTCATTACTGCAGAATAATTACCTTTGGTATCTTCAAATAAATTAGGACAGTCTGGATGAACGATTGTATCAGCGTCACTTATTAAAACTTGGTCATATTTTATATTATCATTTTCAAGGAGTTGTAGTGCAAAATATCTTTGCCAAACTACTGGCATAAATTCGATAGACGTGATTAATTCTTCTAATAAAATTAAATCACAATCATGTTTATCACAAAATTTTTTCCAAGAATTAACAGAGTATTCATAACTTTTATTGCGTCCATTACCTAAATCTATATTTGGAATAAAAATTATGTTTTTCATAAATATTTTAGTCCTAATTGTTCTTCTGTTAAATTATGAAATGGATAACCTTTATGATTTTCATTTTCTATAAATTTTATTATACCTTCCCAATCACTTTTATCTTTAGGTGTTTCTCTATTTTTTCTACTTAAATAAAAACGAGGTTCTAAAAATCTAAGACCTTCAAATTCAAATGTATAATTTTTTATTAAATCATCATCATCATTTACTCCAAATATCATAAATTTATCATAGTTAGGTGAAAATATTTCTACGTGACCAGTTTTTAAATATTCGTTACCAACCTGTAATTTATTTCTTAATGTTGATGATATAATAATATCCAAATCGTCATTAGGTCTTATCCCCATCAGAGTTAATATACTTGATTGAGTTAAACAGAAATGACTATTATCTAATTTATTTAATTCATCTAAGTAATTAAAAAGTTTAAGTGGATGATTTGTTCTTATCTTATTGTCGTTTTTCCAAGGTTTATTGAAAACTTTTTCTTTTTCCATGTAAAATGGTATATATGTTTTATCATTTAGTAAACGACCTATCATTGAACATGCTCTGTGGAATCCATGTTTAATAAAACCATTATCAAAATCTACTGGATTTTCTCTTAAAAATATTTCTATTTCCGAATCATTCATTCTATCTAAAGAATCATAATATTCAGTGGTCATATTTTCCCATCCTCTTTCATGATGACCTTCCACATTTTTTCTAAACTCAGCTTTCATACAATTATAGTACTGCCAGTTACTAGGTTCTAATTCATTAGACACATCATTATTTTTATGAAATTCTAGCACATCTCGGACCGTTTTTAATTTTTCACCTTGTGTAATTACTTCTTTTCCACCTCCTCCACGAGCAAATTCCATGTTTAAAAAGTAATCTAAAGAGATAGGTACATATTCGGTTTCATTACTTCCCATATTTATTTTATCATAAAGTCTATTTTGTTGTTCTTGTTTATCTATTGTTTTTGGATGATACAAACTTAACTCTTCATGTGGTGGTAAATGAGAATATTTTGATATACCTACTATTCTCTCATGTACTTTGTTTTGCCATTTAACTTTATCACTATTTCTAAACACTCTGCTCTGATAGTCTGGATAATTTATCCATCCTTTTTCATTCATAACCCAACCCCATTGTTTTAAGTGATACTCTGGGTCTATACCTTCAACTGTGTTTACACGAGGAATCCATATTAAGTCTACGTCATTTATTTCTATAATTTCAGGTAGTTGTTCCATTAATATTTTATTAGGTAATTCGTCTGCATCTAAATGAAATATATAATCACCACTACACATTTTTTTAGTATAATTTTTTAATTCTGAAAAATCACCTTTAAAATCAAATGGATACCATTTAAATTCATTATTTACTGATTTTGCTCTTAAATATTCTTCTATTTCAAGCAATCCATTTTTAGAATCAAAAACAATTACTATTTCATCTTCAAATCTTTTATTATCTAGTAAAAAACTTACTAATTTTTGTATTTCTGCAAGTTCATTACATACAGTTATAGCATAACTAAGTTTAATCATTAACGTCACCTGTCCAGTTAATTGGAGTTTTGTTTTCTTTTTCGATTAGCGATTCAGTTAAATCTTTTGGTAGACTAATTGGTTCTAAAAATACAGTAGATTTTTTTGCTTCTTCATAATTATATGTTCTGTATATTGAATATGTTCGTATTTGTCTTTTTATTTTTTTATATACGCTTGCTCTAGCACCAAGTGAAGTCATTTCTGAAATTTCAACTCGATATATATAATCATCACCGCTGACTATTTTTATCTCACCTATTTCCTGTAAAATATTAGCCAACATTCCTTTGTTTCTTATTGTGGGTATGTTACCTCTTTCTTCTAATTTTAGTCCAACTAAATGTTGGGATAGTTTACCATCTTTTGTTTTGTTTTTAATTTTTGGATTTAATACTAGAACACTATGTAACTTTTTTTTATATCTAAAAGATATCACATCACCAGCTTCTACTCTTCCCCAATTATAAACAAGTTTACCCATTTTTTAATCTTTGAGTTATACCCATCTCTTCACATGCTTTTAAAAAATCATTCTTTTTAAATGTCATTGCATTTTCAACATCTAATCTTCTAGTATGATTGTCATACATATGTCTTTCATTTTCTGGAATATCTATTACTTTTGCATATCTCCATCTATATTCATCTGGAGTACCTTCAGGAAAAATCATACCTAATTCACCCATATTAATTACTGAAGGGAACCATACAATATTTCTATCCTTGTCTTCTAATTTTATATCTTGAACTAATTTAGGTGTTCTTTTTAGATTTTCAATTAGCTGTAAACTACCTATTTTGTACCTCGAGTCACTCATAAAACCACAGTTGAAACAAAGATAACTACAAAATGTTTCTTGTATTTCTTCAAAACACTGGTCCGTATTATAACAAACGGGACAATCTATTACTCTTTCCATTTTAAACCTTTTTTAGTTTTGGAAGTTTTATTTTAGATGTCTCAGATTCATTTACTTTTTTTAACTTTGGTAATTTAATTTGAACTTCTTCTGCAAACTCAGGTAGATAATTATCTAGTATTTTTTCAAAATCATTTTTCATTTTTTGAAATGAAAATTTTGATTTATTGATATTTGATAACTTATTTGATAATTTAAGATATTTTTTATGATTTAAAAATATTTCACTCATACCACTAGCAGCTTCAACATAATTACAAGTGAACCATTTCGAACCTTCTACATACATATTTTTAGGAAAAGATTTTTTAGGTACGTCAGTTAATGTACCACCTATCAATAGAGCTAAATCTTTTTGTAAGAAGTCCAGATGACCACTCCAACCTGACGCTAAAATAGGTTTACCACTTAAACTTGCTTCAAGTAAAGGTCTACCGAATCCCTCACCATGAGTTAAATTTACGTGTGCTTTAACTTTAGGATGATTATATAATTGATTCATCTCCTCATCTGTAAAATCTCCATGAAATAAATAAATGTTAGGTAAAGTTTTAGCAATTACTTGTTTTTTTACTTCGTTGATTTTAGTAATCATGTTTTCTCGGTCTAGTACTGAGTATGTAGCGCCACTTGTTTTCATTATTAAACCAGGTGCATTTTTTGTATTTTTAAATGTTTCTAAAAATACTTTTATCATCATACCTGTATCTTTTCTATCTTGACCTAGTCCACCTTGCAGCCAATGTCCTACATAGAGAAAATTAAAGTTTTCTTTTACTTGCTTCATTTCATTTATAAAATCAGTAGAAAACTCTTTCGTCTTTTTAAATATATTAATATCAGAACCTTCAAATAATACTTCTATCGGTCTTTCATTTTTTATTTGACCTTTAATTTTACCTGTTTTATTGTCATTCACGTCAAATATAGAATTATTAATAACATCTTTTACAAAAGTAGATGGAACTATATTTAGATTCATTCTATTTAAGCCCTGTATCCACTCAGCAGGACAAACGGTACATTCTAATCCTGCAGTAATACCTATGTTATATTTACCCAACGTAGAAAATTCATTGGGAACCGATATTTGAATATGAATATCTGGTTGTTTATCTACTTTGGGTTCAGATAATAACCTTTCAATTATTATTTCATCGTTAGGTTCACCTTTTTGTAGGGCATTCATAGGTGTATTACCCCATCTCATAGACATTATTTTAATGTCAAATTTATCCATTTTTATCAAAGACCGCACCAAGTCTCTAGTGTGAGCTCCATATCCTGACCTAGTAGCTACAGGACCTGTGATTAACATTGTAGGTTTATAACTCATTATTACTCCTAAACTTTATATAAAGTGTATCTTTTTCTTGGTTTCCAGTTTTTAAATCCAACTTCCATATGGTCTATAAAATTTTTACCCATTTGACTATCAGACATACCAACCTCTTCCATGTTTACGTAATCTCTACCTTTTATACCACATCTTTTCCTTTCATTAGAATCAATGTTATACCAATCTTGTATCTTATCTGCTACATCAAACCAATCTGCTCTATCGTCAAAGATATAAGGAGTAGGTAATGAACCTTGAATTGAACGTGTTTTTGGCCATACTGGTTTAACCCATTCACCCCAGGTTAAGTCTTCATTGTGTTCCCATTTTCTCCAATCATGTAAAGATTTTATTTCTGAATAATCATCTGCAGTTATCAATTTATTTTTAAGTTTAAAACCACATTGGTCTTGCATTCCACCCGTAACATTAACAATGATTGGTGTTCCTGCCATTAGAGATTCACAAGTACCTAAACCAAAACCTTCATTACTTGCAATATTAATTGTAACATCTGCTATATTATACAAATGATTTAATTTTGATGTTTCAAGTTTATTAGAACTAAAATACACATCATAATCTGGACATAATTTTTCAGCAACAACAGGTAAATCTGTTCCATTTTCATCTCGTGGTGTAGTGTGCATTAATAAACACACCTTTTCTGCTTCTTCGGGTTTTAATCTATTACAAAATTCATTAAAAGCTAAAATAACATCACTAGTCATTTTTCTTCTTATGTTTCTATTATTGTAAAATAATACAAATTCCTTTTCATCAGGTATCAATGTCTTTCGTATCGACATAACCTCACTATGTTCTTTTTCGAGAGGTGATATTGGATAAAACTCTTCACTAACTCCATGAGGTAAGTATGTACAATCCCAATCTGTCCTTGGTTTCTTTTTTGCAACTTCTTTTACTATAGCAACGGTCTGTTTTGATATGTTCATAATTAAATCAGAGCACTCATAATAAAATTCGTTATAATGTGGAGCTGGCCAATCATCCCATATATTATAATAAAATATTGGCATCTCCTGTCTGATTTCATGTTCCATTTCATATAACCAACCCCAAAATCTCGGGTCAGTATAATGTAAGATTGCGTTAGGTTTTTCTATTGATAGAACCCTTCTTAACATTTCAGGATTTCCATATCCATTTGAAGGATAAATAGTTAAATATGCATCTTTAATTCCAGTATCATTTATGACGGATTCTGTCATATCAACACGTCTACCAGCTTCTGGGTGTTTTATAGCAGCTCCAATCTGAGTCCAATCATATTTATGCATTGTGCTTAATACAAATTGTCTTGACATCGTACCTACACCAGAGTTCATTCTTAAATCATCTGATAGTAATAATATTTTTTTCTTAGACATATGACCTCTAATCGTTTAATATAGTTTTATTCGGTCCAACTTCTGCATCGAAATAATCTAACATTTCTAACTTATCTGCATAATCAGCCATCTTGTCAAGTTCTTTTTCAATCTCATCCATTAAATCACCATGTTCACCTATACCAACAGAATTACTCATTAAATTTTCTACATTTATTCTGTGCTTTTCTATTTGAGCTTTAAAGTTTAAACGACTAGCTTTTATAAGGTCATTTCTTAAATTAGCCATTACATACTCCCACTTGTTATATAGTTTATGTTTTGTATTTTTTCTCTGAAATCTTGGTCTGAATTATATAACATAATACAATTATTAACCAATTTTTGTAGAGTAAAGTTTTCTTCTAAGGTCGTTGTTTTAAATTTTTTATAATTTGTTTTTGCAACCTTTACTGAAGTTAATTTATGTTCCATTTAATTACCCTTTAGTATATACATATATATATCATTTACATTATAATTTTTACTAATTTTTTTTCCTGTTCAGCATATTTTATTGTACTACGAGTACCGTTTGATTCTGTATTAGGTTGTATAAAAGCTACAATGATATCACTATACTCTGCTATCTGTTTATTTCTTTTATGAAAATTTGAAACATAATATGGTCTATCATATTGTGAAGCAGGTAATTTACAATGCATGTTCCATTTATAGTGCATAGGAGGAAATTCTGTATAGTTCATATCTAATTCAAGAGCATATTTTTTAACATAACCATCTGCTCCATCCTGTTGACCTCCACTGACTATTTCTGCTTTATCTCCTAACTTCTGTTTTATATCAAATATTAAATCTTTTATTTTTTTCTTGTTAGTGTAAGCTCTACTACCTACTATTCCTATTTTAGTCCTCGTGGTCGTTTCGTTTTTGTAATTTCTTTGGTTTTTCTTTAGTGATAAATTCAAGTATTTTGTCAAGTTCTTTTATTCCTTCTATTATATCATTTAAAGTTTTATATGTAAATTTTAATCTATGATTTTTTGTAGGTTTAGCAGTACAGGATATCATGTCAAAAAATATAAAATTATTACTTGTATCAATTAATTTAGGTTTTATTATTATTTTAATTTTAGTGTTTACACTATATTTAGATATGAAATTTTGTATATCTTTACTTGACAATTCACCATCATCATACCATAACTGCAAAATTATATTATTGTTCCTGAATCTACTAAGATTTTCTATTTTATTTATTATTATCGATTCACTTTTAGTATCGATAATATCGGTTAATTTTAATCTAATAGTTCTATTCATTTAAATCTCCGCATCACAATGTTCAGTATTAGCAAATTCACAATATTTACAATTCTTTTTAGATGGTTGTTTTATATAAGTATGTTCTAAGTTGTACTGGTCATCAATAAAAGATTCAGATATAAATCTATTTACTTTATTCATAACTTTATTAAGACTAGGTTTACCATTAGCAGGTACAAACTTTTGTATTCTTTTCTGAGGAAAGTCTGCTTTCTCCCACAACTTTCTTTTTACTATAAAATACTCTACATCTATTTTATCTAAAGGTATATCGTTTTGTAAAGAATAGAAATGTTTGTACAATAATAATTGGTCTGTTTTATTCTTGTCGGCTTTCTGATATTTATTCCAACCCATTGTTGAAGTTTTGATGTCGATTATCTTATACTTATTTAGTCTAAGGTCTTTTATTAATACATCTATATATCCTACAAACTTTACACCATCATTCATTTTAAAATCTATAGGAACTTCTATACCAACTAACTCATAACCTTTTTTCATGAAATAGTTATTTCTTTTTTTCTTGAACCACTCTAGTATAGCAAGACCATGTTGATAAAATTCTTCCATTTCTGCTTGTTCAACAAAAACCTCTCCACCATTTCTCTTCATTATCTCAACAAAATTCTTTTTCATTCTAGTCAGTAACATCTCATCTAACGGAAGAGCATCCGCCATCTTGGCAGTGTCATTGTACATTATAGTCAAATATGTTTGTAATACTTCATGCATAGAAGTACCAAACAAGGTATGTATATTATCACTCCAAGTACCCAGCTTGTCTATATACATCAGTTTCCATCTGTAAGGACATATGTCCCATTGACTATATTGACTATAACTTATTCTTTTCATTTTAATGACCTTTTATATTCCCTAATCATTATTATAGCACTCGTTATTGGTATTATTAAAGCTAAACACGTTACTAATTTCATATGACAGCTCTCCCTTCCATATCTTCCCAATCTCTATTAGTTCTTACATTATCGTTAACTCTTAAAACAGACTCCAGTACTTCTGTACCACAGTTTAGTTGTTTAGCTAACGATATCAGACCATTTATATCTTTAGGTAAGCAATGACCTCCAAATCCAAAATCATCATCAGGTCCAGGTACTGCCCAGTGTGATTTACCTAATCTTTCATCGTAAGTTGAATATTCAACAACTTTATCATAATCAACATTTACATTATCACAAATTATTTTCATCTCATTAGCAAAAGATACTTTGGTACCTAAGAAACTATTAATAAAATATTTTACCATTTCAGCAGTATTACTTCCTGTTTTAACTATCGTAGCATCAGGAAATACTTTTGCATAGACTTGTCTTAATATATTAGTACCTCTTCTATCACCTCCTAATATTATTCTTTTTTGATTTTTAAAATCATCTAAAAAATTAGCTTCAGTTAAAAATTCAGGATTAAATATAATAATTAAGTTTTCAAATTTTTGATTTAGTCTTTGAGTTGTCCCAGGAGGTATTGTTGATTTTATTACTATAACTGGTTGTTCATCTGTAATATGAGAATTAATTTCTTCAATGACACTCTCTACTATACCAGTATGACAACTACCATCTTTTTTCATAGGAGTAGGTACACATACAAATATAATATCAGAAGTTACAGCTATATGTTTGATGTTGCTTGTAGTCTTAGTTTTATCAAATTTATCATATGTATCTAATATATAGTAACCTTTAAATCCTTCTTTGATTGCACTGCCTACATAACCTTGTCCTATTATTCCTATTTTTTTCATTACTTACCCCACTTACCTCTACTAACTATTGTGGCCATTATACCATAATTAGAAACATCAAGATATGCATCTTCTAAAGGTTCATCCTTTACAGCTGATTCCCTGTTATTCATTAATAATGTTTTGACTCTCTGTAGTTTATCGTTCATGCGAAACCATAGACCTGTAAGGGATAATTTTACTTCTTCGGGAGTTTGTAACATTGTACCTACTGAAATATTACCGGGACCATAATCATGTTGTTTATGTAAGAATAATTCATACTGTTGTTTTTGAAGTTTTTTAAACTCAGCTGTCATTTCCGGCCACTCTTTCTCCATCTGTTCTACGACATCATAGTCCCTTGATTCTGAATGAGGACTATCTTTTATAATACTAACATCACCTCTCATGTATTTCTCCTAATTTATATACTTGAATATACGAATAAATTACTATACGTGTCAAGTATTATTTTTCATTTCCTGCTTGATACATACCTACACTACCTAAAACATTTAGGCCCGCTTCTTGTATCTTCTTTGGTTCTACTGCCCACTTTACACATATTTCTCGTAACTCTAACATACCACCTTCTGTAGTCATATACATTTCTACAGCATCATAGGCTTCTCTTTTACTAGTTTTCATTTCGTTAGCTACTATATTAACTAACCAGTTAGGATATTCCATATCTTTTTTACCTTTCACGTATTTATAAAATCTGTTATCTTTTGGTAATACATTTATATATAACTTATATAAGTCTCTTGGTTTAAAGTTTAACTTTTGCAACTCATTTGTAAGTTCAACTAAACTCATGTTCATAGATAAGAATCTATTAATCATATAATTAGACCAAGTTTTTTTATCTTCTTCGGATATATTTTCCCAATAATCAGGACTTTGTATCTTTTTTACTTGATTGAGATGGTCAAATAACCCTTTCTTTTTTTTAACACTCATAATAACTTTTTCTACCAAACTCCCCTCGTGTTCTTATTTTATGAAAATGTCTAGCCATCCATATACCAATTATTCTTAAAATGATATTATGAAAAAACCAAAGACTTATTTTTTCTCTTATATTAGACAGGATAAGGTAACTCTGATGGGGGTTCTTTTTCATCTACTCCAGTACCTTGTAACATACCCTCAAGTACTTCACCACAATTACCACAACTAAATACTTGTATTGGTATCATTTCTTCATTACCTGTCGGTGATACTAAAGCTGATAATTTTTTTAATACAAAAGATTGTATGAATAAATAGTTACCACAACTCTTACATTTTATAGTTTCTGCCTGACCTAAATCAACCTTTACTTGTTGTGGTTGTTTTTTAGGTATAGGACCTTTTGGATGCATACTCATTTTATAACTCCTAATAATTCTATTAACATAGCCATCGCATTAATTTCTTTATCAACCACTTGACCATCTGAAAGTTCATATCTTGCGATAATCAAGATACATTCTGCCACATGACCTTTTCCATATCCATCAACTTCATCATAAAGTAATCTAAATAAATCAGCAAAGTCTGTAACTTTATTGTCAGCTAATAATTGTCTTATCTCTTTGAAAGCTGTTTTTTTGTCTTGTGTTTCAAGTATCTTTAATAACTTTAACTTATAGTCATTTTGTATGATACTCGAAACATCTAATTTAATTTGACCATTCATGATGTTTCGTTGAGCTGAATTTATGATTCTACGAATATCTGGATAACCAGTCTCTACTAAAACTTTTATATCTTCTGGTTTACTCATAACATTTTCATTAAGTAATATACTATGTAAATGTTTAGCTACTTCTTTTCTACTCGGAGGAATAATCTGAAATGATTGACATCTACTTTGAATCGGGTCAATAATTCTCTCAACAAAATTACAAGTCAATATAAATCTACAATGTTTTGAAAATGTTTCCATAAGATTACGAAGAGCAGCTTGAGCATTCGGAGTAATATAATCACACTCATCTAAAATAATCACTTTCATATCTTTAAAACCAACTGTCGAAGCAAATTGTTTTACTTTGTTTCTAACCGTATCTACATTGTTTTCATCTGAAGCATTTATATACAGATAATCACACTCGATATTATTAACAAGAATCTTTGCAAGTGTTGTCTTACCAGTACCAGCTTTACCAAATAACAACAAATGTGGTAAGTCACCAGTTTTTAAATAGTGTTCTACTTTTGATTTTAGATGTTCATTACCAATATAATTATCTAAATTACTCGGTCGATATTTTTCTACCAAAAGAGTATTAGACATTAGTCAACCTCAGTTGTAGCTACCAAGTAATACATTGAAGAATAATCATCAACTTTGAAAGTTAATTTAGCTAATCCTTGACTACTAATCTCTAAAGTTCCAGTCTCACATTCTTTATTAGCTGATAATATATTACTAAAATATTCAGCATTAAATGAAACATTTTCTATCTCATTATATTCTTCTACTTCAGCCGGAAGATTTACTCTGTTAGTGTTAACTGAAGAATAACCTATAACAAGATTAGTATTACCATCTTTTGTGATTACTGTAAACGTAGTTGTTTCAGGTAAAGCAGACTTACCAGCTATAAATCTACCAATAAAACTAGGATTTAAATTTATCTTTACTTCAAACTCCGGAATATTTTTCATCGGAGGAGGTTCATTGATTATTGAAGAATCTGATAACATATAATTTACAGAAGAAGCTGAATCTGAAACACTCATTGATAATGCTTTCTCTCCTGACTTAGTTATGTCCACTCTAATATCTTCATCTAAGATACTTAATAATTTAAGTAATTGAGATGTAGTATAGACTCCTATATTAGCATCTTCAAAATCCCAATTTTCTAATTTAACTACACCTAAAAGACTTTTGTTTTCTGTAACAAATTTTGTAGTTAGTGTTTTATTATCTAAGTTACTATCAAGCACCACTGACTCGGCTAGACCACTCAAATGATATTTATCTATGAAACGAATTAACTTCTGTTTATTCATTATATAACTCCTTATTAATTATAACCATATATACATATATATTAGTTTATTTAAAATCAAAAAAATCTTTCCAATGTTTTTGAAGCATCTGTAGGTTCTGTCCATCCAAGAGCTTCATATAACATCATTATTTTTTTATGTAAAGCTTTTTCATACAACTTTTTTGCATTGATATATTGTCTGATAAATTGTAATACTTCTGGAGGGTCTTCGTATCCTTTATAAGCTATAGTGTCTATGCCTAAAGGATTTTGTTTTAAATAAACCCATTTTATCTTTTCACCATTAGCAATACCAGAATATTGTTTTGATATTTTATAATACTTTAAGAAATCATTGTAGTAAAGAGCAGACTTTACGTGTACAGGTGTACCTAACGTATGTGATTTAAATATATCACCTTCTCTTTTTGTGTATTTACCTATACCCTTTACACTAATAGGAATAGCTATCTTATTAAAGTCCATTAGTTTCATACTATTCTTAAAGTTAATAATAAATTTATCAAGTTCTGTTTTTGAAACACTCATCAATATATCTTCTAATACTTTTGATAACATAGTTCTCATAGCTGTAGGGAAACTGCTACGAACTGTATCTAAACCTTTAACCATCATCTTATCAACCTTCTTACCATTGTCGTTGATAATCTTTAGACCATATCTTTTCTTAGTGACAAACAAACCACTCTTTGCAATAACCTCTTGTTTGATATCAAACCTATGTTCATCTAAATTACAAAACTTCTTAGCAAAGTAATGATAACCATTGTTAAGATATTCTTGTACTTCACTTGCAATCTCAAGGATAGCTTTAGACATTGTATCTTCATTAGAAGTATCTAACTCAGGATATCTTTTTTTAACTAAAGGGAGAGCTGAATAAAATACTGAGTCGGTATCAATATAAATACAATAATCTTTTGTATCACCTAATTCTTTATTATAGTATGCATTACCTATCTTTCGTGTAAATTTAATTAAAGATTGACCAGTGTTAGTTACTGCTTCTGCATTATCTAAATCATAAAATCTGAAAGCAGGAAGTCCTAATACACCATACAAACTATTCAATACTACCTTTTGTAGATATTGTCTTCTATCAAAATAATCTGACTTTTCTTTATCACCTTGTTCGTGAAACTTTTTAGATAACTTCCTGTACTCAACTCTCTCATCAAACCACTTTCTTAAAAGAGCAGGAAGTAGTCCATCTTTATCTGTTCTATACATCACACCATTTGTAGCTATACCAATCTCTTCATTGTCCATCATAGCTTTTAATTCAGTTTCAGTATATCTACCTATAACTTTACCTTTACTCATCAATGAGTATGTTTTCTTGTTTTCTTTATTGATAAATTCTTCAGGATTCCATCCTTCTATCTTACCTAATTTAGTTTCAGGAGATATGTTTAGTGACATGATACAAGAAGGATACATTGATGTAATATCTAAATCATAAACCCAATCATGTTTTCCTTTTTGAGGGTCTTGTACATAAGCACCTTCAAACTTTCCAGACTTACTATTTTCTCCTGTAGGTTTATTAGGAGCTACAATCTCTTTTTTTCTAAGATAAACTAATATAGCTCCTTCTAAATATCTTGAACTCATAAATACATCTTCATATGAACAATGACCAAGATGAGCTAGACCACGAGCTATTTCTATGAAGTCAAGTTTGTCATCTATCTTCTTAACCAGTCTAACGTCTTGTATATTGTATTCAACAAATTTGTCTAAGTCATTTTCATATAAATCATTTAACGTACCTTCATATGCTACCTTTTTCTCATTAACTTCATATTCACCTATTGCATCTAATCTGTAAGACGGTCTTTGACTAAATGTATATTTTTTATATAGAGCAAGATAATCTAATATACTGACACCTGCTATCTTATATCTCTTAGCAAAATCACTCCATTCAACTATACCAATCGGAGACAATGTATTAGCTATATTCTGTCCTAACACTTGACGTGTTCTGTTAAACAAATATGTTACATCAAAAAATTCTATGTTCCATCCAGTTAATATTGTAGGTTGTATCTCTTGATATTTTTTAAAGAAAGCATTTAACAAATCATACTCATCGTAAAACGATACTATTGTATCTAAATCTTTTTTAGTTCTTGATTCTCCTAATTTTAATTTATCATCTGTATCTAAAACGTAACAAAAATATTCTTCTGTTACCGGGTCATTAAAAGCTATAGATGTTATTTTATTCTCAGCTTTTTTAGGGTCAGGAAAACCATCAGTTACTTCAACTTCAATATCAAATATCATAGTTCTATGTCCTACTGACGGTTCATCTGAATCTGTATAATTATCAACTAGAACTCTTATTTCGGGATTTACATCTGCTTCAAATAAGTCAGGTTGTTCTCTTTCCCATTTATTGATACGAGTTAATCTATCACCATATAGTGATATAAAATTACCATTTCTGTTTTTTGTATAAGCATACTTTTTGTAACGAAATGTATGATATCCAGCTTTATCATCCCAGATATGCATTTTGTTGATTCTTCTTTCGTAATATATGTTCTGATACAAGTTAAAACCTTATTAATTTAATGTTAGAATATACGAATAAAAACACATACTTGTCAAGTGTTTTTTGTAAGAAAGGGGGGAAATAAATCCCCCCTCAAATTACTTTTAGAAATTGATAACTAATCCAATATTAGCATAACGTGGTGTTCCTAAGAATACCTCAGCGTTATGTGGTAAGTGAAGTTTATCACCGAAACCATTGTATTGAGAGTTATCAACTGCGTCTTGTACATAAACTGCATCAAGAGCGTTGAAGATGTGACCAGTTAATCTCATATCAAGACCACCAATCTTTGGTAGTTTATATGAACCATGTAGGTCTAAACGATTATACTTTGGTGCCATCCAAACCTGACTTCTGTCAGCGTCTGCATCACTACCATCGTACTCACGTGCGTTTGGACTCCAATCTGAATAGTTCTTATCATACATCTTAAGGATACCTGATAACTTTAATCCTTTGATTGGTGTAAGTTCTGCACCTAAGACATAACCTGTCTGAGGCATATCACCTACGAATAA
>Ga0160423_10000583_pt1 | contig 30112 bp, 14 predicted proteins | sample CRUFie14St8metaG_FD_108191 | JGI IMG/M metagenome (GOLD analysis project Ga0160423, IMG submission 108191) | Marine microbial communities from the Costa Rica Dome - CRUD Field 142mm St8 metaG | ecosystem: Environmental > Aquatic > Marine > Oceanic > Photic zone | place: Costa Rica: the Eastern...
ATTCCAGCCTCTTTCCTGCAGGTACATCAACAGTTGTCTTTCATTGTCGGATGAAACTTCTCCCAAACCGTTTATTGCGTCATCGATAGATGATTGCGTAACATTCTCGAATATGTCTTCTTCTATCTCAATCACCGCGCGTCGTACTTTTTTGCTTCCTTCACCGTTTCGCTTAACTTTCTTCGAAGTCTTCTTTGCACTGACTTGAGAGGTAGTCTTAGGTGCGACGGCTCTGGCGAAACTGGGTGGCCCTGCTGCAGGGATATTGCTTGGCTGAGTTCTTGGCGGTGCTGGTGGCGGAGCACCACTGGGACCAGTTGGTGGCGGGCTGTTTGGCCCTGGACCTTGAAGACTAATCGAGGCTCTTGGTTGAGTTGCCTGCTGTCGATTCCGATTATTATCAAGGAAAGATAGTCTCTCCTCTTCAAACTCTTCGCCATCATAGTCATCATCGAACCACTCCTCGTCATCTAATCCACGATTACGTAAGATGATAATCAATACAAGTAGCACAAATATTCCAGCGACAACCGCAATAAACCAAGTGATAGATAGTCCCAAAATCATAGTTGTTTCAGTAGTCTTATCCTGTTTTTCTAGCGGGCAGCCATCATTATATCCGTCGATACCTTTTGCTTCTGTAGGGCAATTGTCCAAACTATCAACTATACCATCATCATCTGAATCTCGCTCATTTGCTGCACAACCGAATAAATCTACGGTGGTTCGGTAGAGTGGGTTTGTGCTGGGGCATAAATCCGGATTGAGACCAGTTGCATTATCTCCATAGCCATCACCATCATTGTCCCTCCACTGAGTTACATCATCTTGGAATGCGTCTGCAAGGCCGCTGGGCGATGCGGCAAAATCAAGCGTTGGGTCTGAATAACCGTCTGAATCACTATCCAAACACCCGAGACGGTCTTCGGTTGAAGTTCCGCTAACTTGTGGGCACTGATCGCCATCAACACCCTGCGGGTTATCTCCATACCCATCGCCGTCACTATCTGCCCATTGCGATGGTTCAAACATGAAAGCATCATCTTCTCCGGTATAACCATCATCATCCCAATCGACATCTTGAGCACTTTCGTCTGTACAACCATCAGCTAGCACTGGATAATTTTCCGGAGTGTCTGGGCACACATCAGTATCATCGCTTATGCCATCATTATCAGTATCCTTCTGTGAGAGGGAACAACCATCTTGGTCAGGAATCTCCCCACTAGGAGTATTTGGACACAAGTCAAGATAATCGAAAACGCCGTCAGAATCAGTATCTACTTCACGCTGAGGCTGACTGCAACCGTTTTCATCCACTGGTTCAAATTGGCTGGTACCTGGACAGGTGTCAATATCATCAGTCACACCATCATCATCAGCATCTAACTGATTTGTTGCACACCCATTAAGGTCAACTATCAAATTAGGCTGTGTACCGGGACACAAGTCATTTTCGTTGACAACAAAATCGCCATCATCGTCATTACCGTCAATGAGTGGACAGCCTATTCCGAGTGTGCCATTAAACACACCGGGTGCATTTGGACAAACATCGGCTGACTCTCCGCCTTGGAAATCACCAAAACCGTCTCCATCGGTATCTGCCCATTGATTAGGATCGAACGGGAATGCATCACCAGTTTGATTTTCCCTTAAGCCAGTTAGCGGGTTCACGTCAAATGTGTAAATGTCCCGATAGTTGTCGCCATCTGAATCGAGGCACCCATAGAATGGATTGGTTGAATTTCCAGCAACAAGGGGACAGCCGTCGATTTGCAAGCCTTGCGCATTGGACCCATTGTAAAATTCAGTGAACACATCGGGATGGCCGTCGCCGTCTGAATCGTTGGCAGCGGCAATGTTGTTAGGGAAAAAGTCAGGATTTGTTGCATTGATTGAATTATTATCTCCATAGCCATCTCCATCTGAGTCGGCCCATTGAGTCGCATCAGTTGGCCACAAATCTGCTCCTAAGGATTCATTCCACATTGTAGTTGGGTCAGACGCACCGTCACCATCACTATCTTGGCAGCCTAAACGATCTCTGTAAGATGTGCCAAAGTCAAACTTACAAGCATCGCCACCAATGAAGTCTGATGAGTTGTCGCCATATCCATCTCCATCATAATCAGCATATTGTTTTGGATCAAACGGGAATATATCGCCCGGCGGAGCATTATCATCATACCATGTATCACAGCAATCAGGACCGTGGTTATCGCCGTATGAGTCGCCATCGGAATCGAAGGCTTGTTTCCAATTATCGCTAAAGATATCACCGTAAGGATATAGTGAATTCCAGTCAACCCAACCATCCTGATCGAAATCAGAACAACCAATTCGACCCAGCCAGGAGACTCCAAAAGCAGTATTACAATCATCAGTCAAATCGTCATAACCATCATCATCGGCATCAAAGCATCCAAGAATCAAGATTGATGAGGTGCCAGATTGAGTCGGACAGGAATCGAATAGAGGGGCATTGATGTTATCACCGTAACCATCTCCATCTTGGTCAACCCACTGATTTGGAACATCATCTAACTCATCGATTGCGTCAAAGATGTAGTCATTATCAGAATCGAGGTGTAACTCCACGCCAGTGATGTAATTATTCGAGGCTGATTTGGCATACAGAGAGAACCCTGTACCACTCAGAAGAGCGTCAAAGCCACCTTCAGCAAATAATCCGTCTAAACTTGATTTGTGCCAGGATTCATCACTATTCTTATCGTCCGTTGTCGGCATGCTTCGCCACAATATTTCAGCCGTGGTAGCATCACTTGCCAACATGAAAATATGAGAATCATCAGCAAGTAATTTGAATTCGTCTATTTCCGGGCCAAAGGAGTCTGCTATCACTTGCCAACCGTTTGAGGACTTGGCGTATACGGAATTGATTTGACTGTTTACTGCGATTATAGGGGTTTGGCCACCGACTGAGTCAATGGTATTAGTTGCACCAATCTGCTGAGGCTGTGGTAGAAGAATGGAGTTCCATATTGCAGAGTTGTTCAACTTTTCATAAATAATCAAGCTACCACTTGAGGTTAGAGATGACAGAATTAGCCCATTATCATCATCCGCAACCAAACGAAGGTTAGTCGCCCCGTCTGATTCTGCCGCAATATACACCGATTCTGTAGCAGTTGTATTGTGAGTGATTACCGTTAGATTGTTGAATGTCCCGTCGTCTACCATGACGCTCAATACAAGGTTGTCGTTGTGATCGATTAAACCGCTAAATGACGGGGCATTAATCGCACCTGCGGTGCTAATATCGGTAATTGACCAGGTTGTATCAAAGGTTGCCACATGCAGTTTTTTGGTAACATCGTCGAGATAAGCGATTACTGGATTGCCCGAATGATTAACCATTAGAGAAATTGGTGATGAAATGTTTGCATTATTGACAACAGCCTGCTCATTCCAACCGTTGCCATCATTCTCGTTGAAATATAACTCGTTAGAACCCGGAGAATAATATGCTAAGTATGATTCTCCCGATAATCCGGTTGTCGAACTAACAAAACGGACATCGCCGATTAGTGGAGATATTGCTGATTCAACCCCAGTATATCCAGTATATTGCCTCAGGTTTAATCCATCGTTTAGGTACAATATAACTGGTGAGCCACTAGAGGTCAATTCAAAATTCGAGCCCCCAGCAACATTAAACTGCGAAGCGATGATTTCCTGCGTCATCCAAAAAGTCGATTGAGAGTTACTCTCAAGTGAAATCATTTGTGTGTGGCCCGACAAATCTGTTAAGTTTTGTAGGTCGAGAATTATTCTTGGATTTCCACTGGTTGAAGATTGTATTTTACCGTCGATAGATTCACCGTCGAGGGTAATCTCTGTGACATCAAACAACTTACGGGTAAATGATTCTAACGTCAGGTAGGTGTTTTGATTATCGTCGGTAACTTTGGCACTGAAAATGAACTCAGCAAGACTGTCATTGTCAGAGTCCCCAAGGTTTGAGATGGCCGAACCAAATCCAGTAGCACCTGTAGCGACAAAATATTTGGTTCCATCAATTAGTTCATTCGACCCTAGTATCAGATCTACACTGTCGTGATTTTGTCCAGTCTTGCGAGTCATGAGCATGTCATTGTACCCGTCAGCATTAGTATCTCCTGCAGAGACGAAATTAAGCCCAATCAAGTCGTTTGGATTACCAGACATTCTATAGTCTGGATTAGCAGCAACTCCGCTCGAGTTCCCATAGAACACCCATACATTGCCTCCATTAAACACGCCTGCCGAGGTATTATATGGCTCAGAAATGAATAACTCATCGAAACCATCACCGTTTAGGTCATTGATTAATTGAACGTGGTATCCAAATAACGTTCCTGCGGTTATTGATTGGTATGACCGGTCTGGATTAGTCGAAAAGCCACTGCTGGTTCCATAACGTACCTCGACCGATGAGAATCCTGAACTGTCGGCAAAGTCACCTGTATTGCCAATCACCAAATCATCCAAGCCGTCGCCGTTTAGGTCACCGTCAGCAGATATAGATTGACCGAAATTGCTACCTTGTAACATTTGATTTGGGCTATCCATCTTACTCCATGTTGCGGTTGACTGGTCGCCAGAAAACAACTCTACTTTGCCTGTGTCAGACGCCTCTTCAAAATCAATTGAGCAAACTAAAAGTTCATCATTTCCATCAGAATTCAAATCCTCTACTGTCTCGAGACAATAACCATACTTGTCATCAATGATTTCCGGATTTGAGATTCCAAGCACCTCAATTAACGTGCTCGATAGACCGCTTTGGGAACCAAAAGCAAACTGTACCAAGCCATCATTTGTGTTGGCACCGGGAGAACCCACAGCAAGGTCATCAAAACCATCGCCATTGTAATCCCCAGCCGCTAACCCGTAACCCATCATATCCGAGGAATCATTACCGTTCCAAGTCAAATTAGCTATTGTGTACAGACCCTCACTAGAGCCATAATGTACCGAAACGCGTCCTGACGAAGGTGAGGATTGAGTACCTGCATCTGGTTCAGAAAATGCGACGTCATCGAAGCCGTCGGCATTAAAATCGGCAAAGAGTACTACGCCAGGATTAGTATCTACAAGACTGCTGGAGAGTGATTGTTTAGGCGTTGAACCAATTTGGTTTTTCTGATTTGCCAGCGAACGCTCGATACTCAAAACAGTCTGATTTTCGTGAACCGTCGAGGTAAATAATTGAATCAATTCAGAACCATCCATCGTCAATCCAATGTCATGGTGCAGAGCTTCAGATTCGGCAATTATTTGCTGAGTTGTTTGTTGACCGGAGATGGTCATTAGAATCACTTTGTTAGACTTAGTATACATGAGGTAAATATCACCGTCAGACGTTATCTCGAGTTCAAAGTCTTCGCCCACAGGACCATTATCGATTAATCCGGTTAGCCAAAATGCACCGGTGTAATTTACTCGATGTAGAGCACCGTTGTCGTCTCTAAAAACGCCCCATTCAAAGTGTTCTGGAGTTATGGCCAATTCTACATTGGTTGCATTGACGTCTTCGAGAATAGTGCGTGTATGCCATTCATCACCGTTGACGTATAGTGAGCTAGCATAGGCAATCTGTCCCGCTTTCAAATCACTACCGTTGGTGTATAGCATACTTGCGCGCCCGTTATCCTTGACCGCAATTGCACAATCCACAACAGGATGGCCGTCGGCAAGACCAAGAATTTCATCGACTTGAATCAGTTTTGTTGAACCGTCAACATCTAACCAATAATATTGTACTGTTCCTTCTTGATTTAGCCAACAAGCGTTTATCTCTTGCTGCTGCGAAATAGCGACATCAGGAACCGTGGCGGTACCTGATGCTGCATTCTGTAATACGGTATTTGAGTAACTATCCAACTCCGCATCATATCTAACCTGCCCTTGATTTACACCTGCAAAATCAATCACTTCTCCTGATAATTCGTAACCAAAATTTAAATCAAGGTCAGCAAATGACTGGGTGCTAAATTCATCACTTTCAATAGACAGTATCTCGATATCTTCGGAAGTATGTGTGGTAACTATGATGCCAAAAACTTGCAGAATTAACAGTAAAACAATAGTTTTCGCCGTTAGCGAGTTATTAGAGGAAAATTCACTCGCCACAGTTAACGGACTAATTGATGGTTGAAAACCATTGTCTATGAAATCCCCATGACCCCCTACGGGGGTCAAAGGCAAAACATAGTAGGATTATTGACAAACCTCGACATCATCGGCTTAGTGTGACACGCGTATTGATAATCGGGAATGCTCGGCCTGAAAATCTGACAAAATGGTCAATGATCCTAGAACAATCTGACCTTATCATCGCCTGTGATGGCGCTCTTGGCAACTGTATCAAAAACCAAATTGTTGTTGATTACTTGATTGGCGATATGGACAGCGTAGACCAAGCAATGCTAGATTACGCTCGATTAAACAACATTGAAATTGTAAAAATTCCGGACCAGCAAAATAACGACTTAAGCAAAGCAATTCAATTTGCTCGAAATTTATCCGCACAATCGATAGACATCATTGGTATAGACGGTGGTCGCCCTGAACACCAATTTGCGAATTATATGTCGCTGTTTGAGCATAGTGAAAACATCAGGATGCATTTGGATGATTCCATTGTCATAGCGATCAATAAAAATCAACCTTTGCATCATTCTATAGAAATTGGCACATCCTTCTCTGTATTCAGTATTGGAGAAAGTAAAGCAGTTAATTTAGCAGGAGGGAAATGGCGTCTCAACAGTGTCGATTTAGATTCAAGTTCTACGGGTTTGCACAACATCGCTGTGAAAACCGAAATTACGCTCAGTTGTGCAAGCGGCAAATTATTGATTTTCATTGACCGATGAGTCTGGCATATGTTTCCTAATGAAGGCGGAATAATCTGATTTGCCGTCCCATTCCTTTGCTAGTTCATCGACTCTTGCAATCTCTAAGGTTTTCTCTAATCCGCCCCAGTCCTCAATTAAACCGAGCTTAAAAGCCGCCTTTGGAGTATAACCCGGCAGGAAGTTCCGCCAAACAAACGGAATTCTTCCAGGTGTGATTTTGTTGACAACTTTGACAATAGAAGTATTACATGTTGTCAAAAGTGAATGATACCATTCAGCGTTTTCACTTAACTGATTCATTTTTTGAGCAATTGCCATAATCAATTGCCGATCTTTGTCCGGTGGAGTTACGGCCCGAAACAAGTAGTCCTTATTGCCTCGAGCATTGGTCCTCAAACCTAGTAAATCACGCTCATAACCAATCAATAGGTACAACTCGTAGGAACGCCACAAACCTTTCCACGGGTGGTATCTTTCTCCTTTTACTCGCCGTGCTTCAAATGAGAATGAAATACATCTTCCGTCATTAAATTCAACACTCAAAAAGGTATGAGCAAGCCCGTGTATCTTGTGGAAATGATCAACAATGAACCATACATCCTTGATTTCATCAACATTAAACTTGACATTTTCGTCCCACTTTTCATCTCTATCTCTGGTGGTTCGCCAAGTAAAATCTCTTATCTTGGTAAAGGTAATTTCTCTACCTTCAATAATCGCTTTGGATTGAAATTCACAGTCTGTGTTCCAGTCAGAATCGGTACTCGGAACTCTTGGTCTAATTCTGGTAAACCAAACATAGTATAACCTTGCACCAATAATAACAACAATGCAAATTGTAATTATAATTAGATATTCAAGAAATGAAAAACTGCCAAAATCCAGTAGCGTCACCACCTGACCCAAATTCGCAATTCCTGATCCCACCAATCGTGATTACCGTCTGGATGTTGACGCCATAAGACTCCATCATCATCTGTTGTTGTCGGTAAGCCTTCTGCGTCTGGAGAGCCGTCAGGCAAAATCATTGGCGTTGGGCCCAAGTCACGCATAGGCAACTGTTCAGGGGCGTCCTTTACTCGAACAAGGAGCAAATAGGATAGAACCACCACTACCAAGCCTAATACTCCGATGGAAATCCAGCCAACAGATTCGGTCTCTGTATCCTCGCCGTATGAACGAGAGGGTGCTACTGACTTCTCCTCTTCTGTCAAGCCATCACCGGGCAATCTTACGAGGTTAAGCCCTTCAATTGCGCTAATGAGTTCATTATTTATCACTTCTAAGGATATCAAGTGTACACCGGCAGGAAGTGTCGAACAATCAAATTCATCACCAATGTCTCCCTCAATTTGCGAGCCTTGAATTCGCCAAATCTTCTGGAATGATGTGAAGTCAACCTCGCTATCAGTTTGCTTTAGTTGCACCTTACATTCCGTGTCAGTAGAATTACCGTTACCACTTATTGAAAGAGTAAATTCGGGAGCGGGTCGATTGTGTATGGTTAGATTTAACCAATCTTCTGTGGTTTGACCTAAGTCATTACGATATGCTTCTTTTAGAACGTAATCGCCAGCCGGCCAGTGAGAGCAGTCGAGCGATAATTGTGAGTCTAGCACGGTAAAGGGCGCTCCTGAGAATGTTCTAACACCCGAAGCACCATATCGTGGCCCTGTTTCATCTGAAAACAATCGAGAAATGGTACACTCATCTCCTGTTTCAATGTGCTCTGGGGCATTCAAGTCCAGTTGTATTGTAGGTGTTTGAAGAGCTGGCTTGAGCACATATGTTGGTAATGGCAAGGTGGTGATGATATTGCCATTTTGGTCGACAACCTGAAGCCTTAGTTCATGTTCTCCAGATGCCCATGAATCATACACTAAACTGGCATTTGATTGACCTGAAAATGTGAATTGTAATACTTCGGTAACCTCTCTATCTTTGTAATCGCCGATTAATCTCAATTCTAAATTGGTATTGTCTTGTTCAGTGTTAAAGACAACTACGACTCTAATAGCGTCAATGTCGCCGTCTTGATTAGTATCAAGTGTGTCATTTCGCAAAGCTACCAAAGCAAGACCTGCCTCTGCAAGGGGGTCGTCAGCCTCCTCCTCAGCACTTACTGTTGGGGAGATATTTGACAAAGCAACTATTGATACTAGCATCATAAAGATGGTAAACGTTGAAAATAATCTATTATTCAACAATATCACCTCCGTCTTGAGATATCAATAATGGATGATTACCTTGCGGGATAGGGGGCAATTCATCCAAAGGTATCATGGCGTTGTTATCTTCTGTAGGCAGATTGGCTGCAAAATCCACGTGCTGTTTCTCATCAAACAATTGCTCCTGCACATTAAGTTCATCCTCCTCACGACCCATTTTTACGACCAATGCAATAGAGGCTCCAAGGATGAACCCTAATCCAATAATCAAGTAGGTTAACCAAGAGGCTGCAGGGTCTTCTCCCATAATCGCTACTGCAGATTTGAACGTTCCGTAATCATTTGACCAGCCATCACCGTTGTTATCTGGGCAACCCTGTAGATCTCTTGTTGAATCGCCTGCCACATTTGGACAGTCATCGCGCAGGGCTCCAAGCGATACATCACCATAACCATCGCCATCGCTGTCACGCCATTGCAATGCTTCATTCGGGAATGAATCTGCCAAACCGAACGGATGCGCTTTCCAGATTTCTGTTGGATCTGACCAGCCATCGCCATCGGTATCTCGACAGCCTAGCCTGTCCATCAACGAAGTTCCTCTTACTTCTGGACATGCATCTCCCTGATTGCCATCTGCTGAATCTCCGAAACCGTCACCGTCAGTATCGCGCCATTGAGTTGGTTCGTGAATAAATGAGTCACCCAAATCCGACCATCCATCACCATCGGTGTCAATACAACCCCACCTGTCACCGCCTTCTGCTGGCCCGACTGAAGTGCCTGCGTTGTCAGGACAAACATCAGCTGTGGTTCCTTGCGGGTTATCGCCTCTTCCATCTCCATCTCTATCGGCCCATTGCGTCGGGTCGAGAGGCCAAGCATCGCCGTTGCCGCCCGGGCTAGCCAGCCAATTTGCTGTTGAATCTGACCAACCGTCACCATCAGTATCGGGACAACCCCAACGATCAAAAGTTGAATAGCCAACTGTTGTTTTGCAACTGTCGCCACGGAATGATTGACGCCATGTTTGGCCATCAAAGTACTCAAGATTATCACCATAGCCATCTGAATCGGTGTCGTACCATTGACTTGCTTCATCGGGGAATGCATCAGCGAAGCCGTCTGGGTGGGCTATCCAACCTTCGGTTGGGTCAGAATAACCGTCGCTATCGATATCTCTACAGCCTAATCTATCAAATCGAGAAATCCAACCTGATTCCACCTCTTCAGGAGTTGAGAAAACGCACACATCTCCCTCAAATCCAGTCAAATTATCCCCATAGCCATCCCCATCAGTATCCCGATATTGTGAGGGAACGAGTGGAAAATCATCAACCTGAGATGCTCCGTATGTTTGGTTGTCGCCCCATCCATCCTTGTCGGTGTCTCGCCATTGAGTTGGATTTTCTGGGAAGTCATCTATTCTTGCAGCCCCGAATGATTGGTTATCGCCCCAACCATCTCTATCGGTGTCAAGCCACTGGCTAGGCTCCAATGGGAATGCATCTGAACCATTATCTAGGGTCCAATTTTCATCACCATCAGAATAACTATCACTATCAGTATCAGGACAACCGTAGCGGTCAGAGAATGATGCACCGGTGATAAATGGACAAGCGTCAGGAGTGCTGGCAACTTCTAACCATTGGCCTATACCCCATGCTAGATGAGTTTCATTCCATGCAGGGTCATCCCAGTTGTCGCCGTATCCGTCAGCATCTGTATCAGTCCACTGAGTATAGTCTGACGGGAAGGCGTCTGCTAAGCCGACTGGATGAGCAAACCACTCACTAACTCCAAACAAACCGCCCGGATCAGGGTCCGAAAAACCGTCGCCATCAGTATCTAAGCAACCAAACCTATCGCTTGATGAACCTCCTGAATTGTACGGGCAATAATCTCCTTGATAGCCATCTAAATTATCGCCAAAACCATCATTATCAGAATCTTGCCATTGAGATGATTCAAACGGAAACGCATCAGCCCCATTATTTGGCCCCCAGCCTTGCTCTGGGTCGGAATAACCATCTAAATCAGAATCAATACAGCCTTTCCTATCATAATTTGACGTTCCTGGAGTATTGTCACATGAATCTTCAGTATCGATATAACCATCCTCATCTGTGTCTCTATCATTAGAGTCTATGGAAAGAAGTAAGTCATAATCAACGCCATCATTACATAACGAATCTTTACCTTTTACTTTGATATAAATCCAATCCGCTGTAGACATTGTGGTGCTGAGTACTCCGTTGGAATTATCGTTACTCCGTGAAATAGAACTCAGTTGCCCGCCGGCAGAGTCATGAATTGAGAAGTCCACTTCCCAACCATCGTTAATGCACCACCAAGCACCGTTATTCATATCGCCGTTAAATGAAACCTGAACCTGATCTCCCTTGTAGGCATAGGTTTTCCACCAATCGGTTTGGTCGGTTGGTGAACATCCGTCATCATAACAGACATATCCGTTAGAAGTCTGTCCCTCAACTAGGTTATTTGCACTTTGTAAGGTATCATCTGCTGATGATGGTGGAATAAAAGTCATCAACAACGCGACCAAAGCCACGACCATGAATCGCTGTGCGACCATGACACCCAATCGGCATATCATCTATGAATTAGCCGCTTATCAAATAGTCAACATTTTGTGGTAAATCGCCTGTTAAACTATGGCTTTGAGTTTAATCCTTAGAATCAAGAAATTGTTCCCATGGTAAAAATTAGGTAAGCATTGTAAAATACCATAATTATGCCAAACGACTCAAAAATTATGAATTTATTTTCTCGGTTTAATTTCTCAACTATAACAAGTAACAAACCGTATAGAGCAATCGGTGTACCAATCATGTTTAGCAAAATTAAAACGACAAAAAAATTGATGTCTGTAGCATCTAAAACCGGCGAAAATAATGATAGGATGAAATAATGAAAACACAATACTAAGCCTGTTATTGCTATTTTCCAAGCTCGCTTTTCGATTCCTAGATTTTTAGTTTCAAATACTTGTTCACAACTAGGACATTTTACCAATTTAGTAGCCTTCGGAAACTGAATTTTACTTGAACAGGTCGGGCAATTAATGCGCATATCGACAGCATCCCTCACAACTATTATTGGCTAGCCTTGTTAATGATTGATTGATAGATTTCTAAGAAATCATTGGCGTTATGTTCATACGTATATCTTGACAAAACCAGTTTTCTTCCTAATTTTGCCATTGATTCTCGAGACTCGGAGTCCGACAATAGTTTGGAAACTTGGTTTGCTAAATCCCTCGAGTCTCCCATTTTGAATAGGCCTCCAACTTTCTCATCAACCATCTCGGTTAACGGCGCCATGTCCACAGTAATCACAGGGGTGCTGCTTGACATTGCTTCGAGTGGGATTAGGCCTTGTCCTTCATAGTATGACGGATATATTACTAAATCGGCGCTGCGGAAATGTTGTGCTAAATCATCAAATGACATCCCACTTTCAATGAATATCGAGTCACTTATTGCCAGTTTCTGGGCTTCCTTCAGCAGTTTCTTCTTCATGTGGCCACGGCCGATAATGACTAATTTAGCTGCAGGATTTTCTGCTAAAATTTGCGGCATCGCCCTTAGCAATGTCATGTAACCTTTTCTTGCCACAAGCCGGCCAACCGCTAGCAACATTGGAGTGTCGGTTCCAGTATCGTGGCTTAGAGCCTTTTCGTCGTCGCACTGGTACTTGTGCCTGATACTCTCATGCGCCAGTTGTTCTTCTTCGTCATCGATATTTGCCGGACGGAATACCTTGTGATCACATCCCCACAGTACTACGTCAGCATTAAATTCCTGACCCGGCGCGTACCATTCAGCAAATTCCTGTAACGTAGCCTTGGAGTTAGCAATGCTGATGGAGGAGTTTAATAATCCGGCTTTTTCATATTTTGAATACCATTTTGCAGTTAACCTAATTGCCAAATCATTTGGATTACGCCAAGTCGCAGACTCACCCGCTTTTGCGGCTCTAATTACGCCTTGCTTTTCACCCAACCAAGACCCGTGAAGCGAACTACAAACTGGTGCAATATTTTGTTCCATATACTGAAATTCTTTTGCAGTAAATGATGCAAGAGGTAGGTGAACATGGATTACATCAAATGGTTCTATTTTGTGTAGTTTTTTTAGCACTCTGAGAGCATGTTTAGCATAAGAGCGAGTGAATTTCATTGGTAACTTTAGCCACGGCACTTCGACTACCTTGACGCTAGACTGTATTGGAGCCCTGCCTTCATGAGATCTGGTGATAATAGTGACTTGATGACCAAATGAGGCAAGGTGTCCAGCAAGATGGTAGACTACCGAACCTATACCGCCCCATCTTGGAGGGTATTCACCTGCAATCATTGCGATGTGCATCAAGCCTGCGAGAGGTGCTTTAGGTTTGAATTTTGACCAATTGTGGCTCGAAAATCGAATGAATTAATCAGCCAATGACTTCAAAACAGAAAATCTTCACGCGCAACTATGGGCGAAAAACTTCCAGTAACCGTGACGGTTATTCTGCCCACCAGAAATGAGGAAGAAGCAATAGAGCCGACTATTGATTCAATACCGACTGGATGGTGCAAAAAATTGGAGATTTTAATTGTCGATGGAAATTCTACTGATAACACAAGGCAACTTGCTCTAGACAAGGGAGCAAGAGTGCACCTCGAAGATAGAAGAGGCTATGGTAGAGCTTATCGAACCGGGTTTGATATTGCCAGTAATGACATCATAGTGACAATGGATGCAGATTGCACCTACCCCGCTGAATTGGTTCCAAAACTGGTGAAAAAACTACTCGACGATGACCTCCAATTCATTACCTGTGACCGCTTATCATTAGCAGAAGATGGCTCAATGTCCGGACTTCATGGGTTTGGTAACTGGGCGCTATCCTTTACCGCAAGACTACTATTTGGCTACGGAGTAAAAGATTCTCAATCAGGTATGTGGGTATTCAGGAAATCAATTTTTGACGACCCAAAAATGCGCCCAACCAATGATGGTATGCCCTTGTCAGAAGAGATCAAAATCCTTGCACGCAAGCATATTGGCAAACAAAAAGCCATTGAAATTTCTGTCCCATATCGGCCAAGAGTTGGTGATGCAGAAATCCACACTTGGGGTGATGGATGGAAAAATTTCAAATTCCTGTTTGCTAAGAGATTCGGCTTAAACCGTACAAGAACGCCCTGGGGCTTTAGAGAGTCAAATCCTGATTCAAAAAATAAGAATTTACCAGAACAGTAATCAGTTCAAACCTTCTTCTTCCTCGAGTTTGGACCACAAATCGTTGACTACTTCTCGAGCACCATCAACAGCGCCACCCTCCAATTCAGTAGCGGCTGTTTCACTTTGTGGTTTCCTAAACGTATTCCACGATTCAATTAGTTCATCTTCGAATTTAGATTTCCGGAGCCTTGCAAGCACTAAACTAGACACAATGATTAGCACAATCAACGCTCCTCCACCGATGATTAAGCCGGTGTTTGTACTGGCTTGTTCGCTGTCAGCCACTACAATTGTGCGAGAGACTTGGTTAACGGTTGCGGAATCACCAGTTCCATCAGTTGCAACAATTCTTAGGCTTGGCCGACCGGCTTTATCTGGGTTTATTTCTGTGGAGCCTTCCCAGACATTGTCACCATCGAGATCTTGAAGAGCAAAATCCCATACCTGAATGCCATGAATTATTGTTGCTCTAACGTCCTGTGTAGTTCCATCTGGGTCTGATAGAACAATACTAACATCAATAGTTGTCAATACTCCAGTTGTCAATTCTGAGGGAGTTACTATTAGTGATTCAGAATCCAGTACAGGGTCTGTCTTCTCAACTCTAATGTTACGGGTGTCGACTTCGGTGTTTTGGAGACTGTCCCGCACGGTTAATTTAACCTGAAATTCACCGGGTGATAATGTGATCACTGCGGTGCTCAAACTAGATGTTGTCACTATCATGCCGTTCGATTTATCGATTACTTCCCACTGTCGAAACACGATATCAAAGTCTGCGTCGAATGATTCCTCTTCGAGTATTAATTCTGTCCCGCCAGAAAATGATTCTCCTTCTGCAGGACTGCTAATAATTACTGTGGGTGACGATGGTATGACATACAATGTTAGGGACTCAACTCTTTGCATCCCATCAGAATCGGTCAAGATAATCGATATTTCATGAGTGCCTGCTTGCAATTGAGAGATGTGAGTTATGCTTGGGTCAACATTTTCGAGAATTGGTTCGCTTTGCAAATCTGATATCACCGTCATATCAAATGAATCACCATCATAATCTATCGATTCTACCGCATTCCAAAAGATGTACTCTGAGGACTGATAAGTTAGCGAAGTATCTGGAGTCGCTAGATTCAACACCGGTGCTGATTTACTTACCTCCACCGTCGTAGTATCGGTAACAGGCGGATTAATTCCGTCATCGATTTCTAAAGTGATTGTGTGCAAACCGGTTGTTAATCTTGAGAGGTAGTATAACCCCTCTTGATTAGTCGAAGATAATCGCCCATCAATGTCGCTAGTCCATGATACTTGCAGATATTCTGAACCTTGTGCAGGTTCAATGTTGTTACAGTGCCAGTAACCAACGGCATTGAATGATGAACAGACAGAATCAAAATCTCCCGAGCCGTTAGCCGAGAGAATCACTAGTTCTGAGGAATCATAATTCTTTGACAGGGACGGAGATTTGATGTCTGCCAAAGGCGCAGAATTGAGCACTGAAATCAAGAATGATGATGTTTTGTAAGTATCAATATGTTCCGGAACATCATCGGTTACTCGCATCTCAATTGTATGAATCCCCCTTGAGAGATGACCTTGCCAAACATTGCCGGCTGGTTGGTCTGACCACTGTAGAACGCCATCGAGACTTGAATAGTATTCAATTGTTAACGCATCTCCCTCGGGGTCAATGGTTTGAGAACCATCTAGTGTGACAACATTCCGGCTGTAATTTTCTGTTCTAATGATGGTGAAAATTGGTTCTGGAATTTCATTGTAAAGAATCGTATCATAGTTCAGGGTTACCGGTGGATTAACACCGTCATCAACATTTACCGTAAGTGAAAATGTGTCACTGGGTGGAGCTGGGTTTTCTATCGTTGTAGTCAATGGGAATGTGTACTCAATGACCTCATCACAGACAAAATTAGATTCACTTTGTTGAGGAAATTCAAGACCATAAGAGGTACTAATCCAGCAATTCAACTGATCGCCTTCAGGGTCGTAGGTGCCGGAAAGATTTACTTTGAGAGTTCCCGTTTTTGGCATGACAAGTTCATTGAATGAGTTTAATCCGGGAGTAAATTCTACAAATACTACTGGTATGAAGTTGGATAATTCGATGGTCCTTGTTTGCTGAACGCAGTTGCCCCTATCGTCACATAATTTCGCCGTAATTTGATGGACACCATCACTGAGTAACTGAGGTGAAGTTCCCTTGTTGACCACAAAACTGGATTCATTCCCGATCAATCCATCAATTGAGGATATCCATTCCCATACCAGTTCATCATCATCCAGATCCCAGGACCTCGACGCATTAAATTCGACTTCGGAAGCGCTTGGGAAGACACTAGCATCGCTGGGGTTATCCCAGTATAGGAACGGGGCTTGGTTGTCTAAAGGCAATAAGCAGTAGACTATTTTGTTGCTATCCAATTGAATTGCACTACTATTTGACTGACCATCATAAGAGCATGATATAGTCACTGTAGATGTTGATGAGGCTCCCAAATTTGTCCATCTTTGACCGATGAAATCCTCGAATTGGACAAATCCGTCTTGATTTGTATTGAGTTGAGCATTAGGCTCAAATTGGTCAAAACTGAGTTGAACAGGTGCATCGGGTATTCCGTTAGAATTGTTATTTTGCACCCATACCGATATGTCCCACGCAACATCGATTTCCCCTGAAGGAGCAATGATTGCGTCTGCAAGTGCTACCTGGTTTGGTTGGTGGAGGTGTAACTTCGAGAATGAATCCAAATTAATCACGGTGGATTGGGTCAAATCAGTCAATCCACTCCAGTTAACCTGACTGTCTTGCAGTGTAATTGAGCCAGTACATTGTGGTGTTATTGTATTATCAATTCCCGACAGTAAGTTATGCTCAGTCAAAAGCAAACATGTTGTTCCTGACAGCTGTGCTCGACTGAGGGATGAGGGGAAATTTCCGTTGTTGTTACCATTCCATAGTAAACCGGTATGATTGCCTTGCATGGTAATCAAATCAATATTAGCTGCTGCCCTATTTATTCTAACTGCAGGTCCGGAATCTGTTCCTAAACGCTCGGTTTTAACAATCACATTATGCATGTTTATTTGACCGCCCTGTTGACCAATGTTTAGACCACTATTGTCGATTGAAATCGGGTCATAGGCTGGTGTATTATCCTCCACAGTTAGATGATTCAGCCACAAATCTACTGAGTCTTTCACCATGACTCCAATGCCCGCAGAGCCAGAAACTGTGCAATGATTACAAGTTACATCACCGGAATTTGTCTCGATATCGTTAGATTTTTCAAACAATAATCCCGCTTGTTCTATTTCGGTCAAACCAAGATTTCCATTGCCAATGGCGGTTAAATTGGACAATGTAACATATCGTGAATCATAGACATGTGCTCCGGATTGGCCGTTATCTGTCAGGTGTAAATCGTTAACAATGACAGTTGAAGATTCAATGTATAATCCGTCTTGAGTATTATTGTGTAAAAACCAGTTAGAACCTTGCATGGCACCACCAGAGGTTGCCGATATCGCTGGCCCTGGAGAACCACTAATTTCTAGACCGTCAAACATCGGTGCGAAAAATGATGACCTAATTGCTAATCCAGCCTCATGTGCTCCTTGTCCTATATCACCCGAGTCAACAATTTTTAGGTTTCTAAAAGTTGTAGATGAATCAACAAAATATAATCTTAAGCCAACTGTTGTCGAATCTTCAATCAAAGTATTTTCAAACCAAGCTCCGGTAGCATTTACCTCAATCGCGGCAAACCCAATATCAGCAGTCTTGGCGTTGGGACCGCCTGTCCCTCTCACGACGGTATTTGTGAAGTCTGCTGTTTCGTAATTAGTGAAGTTAGTATGGTTCGCTTTGTCAACATATATCCCTCTATACATCGAATTGGTAACTTGACAATCTCTCACAACTGCACGGGTATATCCGCCATCATCGATATGGCGAATTAAGATACCATAATCCGATTTGTCAACCGTGACGTTGGTAATCAGGGGGCGACTGTCCTCTACCCACACTCCAGCCGATATTGCTGATGCACCCTCTGCAGAGATGTTATCAATTGTTATTTGGCGATATATCCCTCCAGAATCGCCCCAAATATTGAGGCCCCTAATTCTCATATCGGAAAGAGTCGCTCTTTCAACGATTGGTGAGGAACTTGCCCCCACAGATAACCCGATACCATAACGCCAATCGGAATAGAAAAAACCCCTACCAGATTGATCAACAAATAAGTCGCTAATCGTTGGAGTTGCACCTGAAAAAAGGTCGATTCCAACCCTTGAAGGGTTGATAATTGAAATGTTATTCAGATCAGGATTAGCCCCATAAATTGTCACCCCATACATCGAATTGTCGATTGATAAATTGTCTATTACCGAGCCGCGCCCGTATGATGATTGGTTAAATTGTATTCCATAATGTAGTCCATTACCATCCTGAGTTAAGGTCACTGGACAGGCAATATCTCCGTCTATTGTCAATCGCCCCTCGACAAATATTCTAGCAGCATTTGGTAATTTTACTACTGTACATGGAGCGATTATTAGTTCGTCAGTGATGTTAACAGTGTAAGATTGTGACAGTTCTACAACTCCACTCCACGTGGTCTGGGCTCGGGCAGAAGTCGTATTTTCCGTGATTTGGATTTCGGTGAGATTATCATTCGATGATAAATTGGACAAGGGCATTGTCAGCATGATCACTAACATTAGCAAAAAGGGAATAAATGACTTACTCTCTTTTTCCATAGAACTTCCTTGCCTTGTTCCGCTTTTGAATAGTTCGCCTCAATGCGCAATTACGCAACTAAGGAAGTTAACAGTAATCAATAAGAAACTAGGGCTGTTGGGAGGGGTATGCCTGAAGCGTTTGTGTTGTTCAAAACTCTACCCTCAAGAGAGCGAGAAGTATATCAGACCCTCAGCAATCATGCCTCTGTTGTAGAGGTTCATGCTCTATATGGCGAATACGATTTATTGGTGAGAGTAAGTTCAGAAGATGCCCGAAAACTTTCAGGTATGCTGATGAGTGACTTTAGGCAAATTGACGGTGTTAAAGACACACAGACTATGATTGCAGTGGAATATTAGGTGATATTATGGCGATTGGATTTGTTTTGATAACGACAGAACCTGGACAAGAAAAAGCGGTCCGAGGAAGACTTGAAGAAATTGAATTGGTAACTGCTGGCTGGATGTTGTTTGGCGAATATGACCTTATCGCCCGAGTCCAGGCTGACGATGAATACGACTTGACTCGATGCATCGTCGAGGAAATAAGACCAATGCAGGGCATCGTTGACACCAAAACCCTAATCGGTGCTGAAATCTAGATTTGCGCATGCAATAATTGTTCCAGTTCTGTCACAACATTACTGCAACCAGCTTCTCTAAATCTCATCAAGGCTTCTCGCAATGATGATTTACCGCTGGCAACATAAATCTTGGAATGTAATAACCACCACCTTGCTGAATATCGTATTGCCGTATTACTACGGTCGAAATTTTCAGGCGAGGCAAGTTGTGAAAAACGGTTTTTGGCAAGTTCGAAATCACTTTCAACCAAGACTTCTAAGTATCTAAGTTTCAAAGATTCAGACATCAATTGATTCGTAATTTTACCGCAATATGTGTCGATTAGTTTGGATATGTCGTCGGCTTTGTTATGACCGGATATAAACTCGGCGAGTAATGCTTTAGCCTCTAAATGATTGATTATCGAATCATCGATGGAACCGATGTTGTTTAGCGATTGTACTATCTCTTTCGCCGCTAAGAAATTGTTTTCAGCGAGCATGATTGAATGCTTGATTATTGATATTGCAACAATTATTGATTGCCTGCCATGATCAATTTTCTTCAGGTTAATCATCGACAGATATTGTTCAACACTTTGCTTAGTTTTGACGTCAATGACTTGCGACGGTAGCCGATCTTCCAAAGTTTGGCTTGCCAATAAAACAAGTAATTTAGCCTGTTGCAACGGAGATTTATTTTTCAAAACATCACTGAGCATTGATTCACAATCAGCATTTCTACCTTCGATCTGTGCTAGAGTAAATTGCATTTCAAGTAACTCTTGACCATTTAGATGGGCTAAATTTTTCCGGATAATCGCTGGTTCAAAACGGTAAGCAGCAACTTTCGAAGACAAATAAACCAAGTCCGGCTGAGGATTATCTCTATCGATTGAATCGCTAATCATTGCCGCGATTGCAGCAGTATTTTGACCATCCAATGAGACGATTCTATCCGATAATTCACTGATGAAATCACTCAGGTTAGACCTGGCTAAATGAAACAAATAATTTTCTTCTGCTCCGGCGGACTCTACCTCTTGCCAATGCTGCGCAAGTCGATGATGGGCCTCTTGTTTTTCTGATGAAGTCAAGTTATTGCGTACGACATTACGAATTAGGTGTTGTAGTTCAAACAAGGAGTCTCCATCCCATCGAAGTAGATTTTGTTCGTCGTAAAAATCCACATCAGTGGCGATTATTGAATCAGAAGAATCCATAGCCACCGGCTCTAATGATAAATGGCAAACCTCCGCTTTTTGAGCCTCTGACAGTGAATTTAACACGACATTTTCGACGTATGCAATGATATCTGACGAAGATTCCGGAATGTTGTATTCGGGTTGATATAATTTCAATGCTAATGGATGGTGGCCTAAACTCTCCGCTATTGTCTGGCGATGGCCAAGGTCCATACTCTCACCCAGCATACTGCAACAAGAAGCAGCATCGAGAGCTTCTAATTTGAATTTTGAAAAACCTTGCAAGATATTTGAAGAATCTCTTGAAATCAATAACAATCTAATCCCCGCAATGTTGGCTAATTTTTCTACCAATTCCAAGACCGAGTCTATGTGTCGACGATTTATGTGATTGAAATCATCGATAACTAGGAAGTCTTGGCAATCATTCATCACTGTGCAAAACGAATCAATGTCTCGGGGTAGTGATTGATTGGGAAACCAAGTAGTGATTATCGACAGATAATCTGAGAACTGGTCGGCAACCGCCCACCTAACCACGCGCTGCTTGGCAATTGCCTGACCCAAACTTAGAGCAAAGGATGATTTTCCGATACCCGGCATGCCGCTAAGCATTAGCGAGTTTTCTTCAAGCAGTGACAAACATTCTTGCTGCTCATCCTTGCGTCCAAAAATAGCCTCGATTATTGGTGGATTCCCAATAAACTGGTCACGGACTTTTGACTTGGAAAAATCGTGACTAGTCTGGTCTAATTCGCTACGTCCGTCGAAAGTTATGTGATACACCTGTCGACGCCTACCACCACCACCGATGACGTGGGCAGTGCGTTTGGAGATTAGTCCAGAATCCTCAAGTTTGGTGAGTGGTAAATTTAGTGCAGAACGAACGACGCCCAAACCTTCTGCGATACCCGGCAATGAGATTTCTCTAGTCACATCCCAGTCATTTTCCACACTCTGCGGATACTTACTCAGCCAAGCAAGTATTCGAAGTTGGGCTTTGGAAACCATGATTTTCGAATAGGCGAGGTAATGTTAGTTATCAATTGAATTGCCTGTTGATTAGTAAAATCGTGATGGTTGCCCTTTTGAGTACTGACCCTGAGGATAAAACATGCCCGTCAGGTTATCTTCGGTTGATTTGCCGAAAAAGCCCGGCGTATATCTTTTCAAAACCAAGCAAGGTAGGGTGCTTTATGTTGGTAAAGCCACAAAATTAAATGAAAGGATACGCGCTTATTTTGCGAGTAATCCAGACAGGGCGATGATCCCTGAATTGGTGGAACGCTCGGATGATATCGAATGTATAGTCACCGCATCACCTCACGAGGCGTTGATCTTGGAACGTCAACTGATAAGAGAACACAAACCAAGATATAACTCGATGCTAAAAGATGACAAATCCTTTCCATATCTCGCCTTATCAAGCGATAATCTACCCCGAATATTGTACACCAGAAGACCACCAAAGGGGGCTGATATTTGGGGCCCATTTCCCAATGCAGGTGCAGCCAAGCAAGTTATGAAATTACTACGCAGACAATTCGGCCTCAGAGATGACAAGAACAACATTCCTTTCGGATATTTTGATACTGGTTCTGACGACGATTATCGTCAAAGAGTCGCTGCCGTAAAACAAATACTCAACGGCAATGCCAGTAAGTTAATTCAAGAATTGACCCTCAAAATGGATGAACACTCGGATAAATTAGAGTACGAACTTGCCGGTCGACACAGAGACTTAATCAAAGCGATTCGAACGACTACCAGCCAACATATTGTATCAAGTAAAGTGTATCGCGATTGCGACACAATTGGATTTGCTTGTGAGGGTGATTTAGCAGCAATCGTAGTTTTGCATGCGGATGATGGAGTGGTAAAAGGTCAAGAGTCATGGCAAATGATTCATCGTGGAGACATCGGCGAAACAGTATCTATGTTCGTCGCCGATCATTATGCTAATCGATGTCCACCCAAATTACTCATCACCCCAACGCCCCTTTTCGATGGAGTCGAGGATTGGCTTCAAACTCGACGAGAATCGGCTGTTGAAGTTAGAAATCCCTCACGAGGAGACTTTGTCACACTAATGCAATTAGCAGCTCAAAACGCTGAAATTCAACTAATCCGTTTTGTGAATAAAGCTAGTGGTTCATTAGAAAAACGAGCCGCAGATGACGGTGCTAAACTACTTGAAATGCAACAACTCAATCACATTGTGTGTTTTGACATGGCACAGATTCAAGGTGATCACCGAGTAGGTGCTAGCGTCTGTTTCAAAGACGGCAGGCCGCACAAGGATGAATACAGAAAATACACTGTAAAAGGAGCGCAACTTGACGATTTACGAATGATGCGAGAAGTTGTTGAGAGATGGATGAAACGACAAACGGAGTGGCCAGATTTATTGCTTCTCGATGGCGGACAAACCCATTTAGATATGATTACTAAGATGATTGATGGTTCTAAATTTGCCGGGAAGTTTGCGGTTGCTGCATTGGCAAAACGTGAAGAGACCATTTATCGAATCGGTAAGCAACCGTTGGTTTTAGACCGACAAGGTAGAGTTTTGATTCATGCCCGTGATGAGGCACACAGATTTGTCAATTCCTTCCACCGACAGCGTCGTAGTAAGAAGAAATTTGCCGACCCGCTAGAAAATATTGCAGGTTTAGGGGCAAAAAAATTTCAGACTTTAATTCGCCATTTTGGTGGCCGCAAAGAAATACTGCACGCAAGTGAAAAGGATATCAAGACAGTGCCGGGAATTGGCCCTGCGTTGGCCAAACGAATTTTTGATGCTATCAATAACTAATCAAAGCGTTTGTCGCCTAAATCAATCATTGGCGGCGGTGGTTTAACAGAGTATTCTTCAAATTGTTGCAACTCACCATGCAAACCTTCACTCTTGAAGCCTTGCAAATCGTTAAACTCACTGTCCCCAATTGCTACTTTTGACGCCTGCTGACTGGCTTCAGCCTTGCGCTGTTTCTTCAACCGTTTCTTGCGCCTTCGACGACGAATGAATAGGCCAAGTAACATAATGATGAATGTAGGATAAACCCAGAATTGCATTAGCAAATAGAACCAAGAAACATTGATTCGGAAAGAGATAGTATCTTCAAAGTCACCGTCCGGAATATTGTAAGTTATTTTCTGTCTGCCGCCAACTTCTGATATTGACAGGTAACCTCCAGTATCCTCAACATCTTGGATAGTAATTCCCCTCGGCAGGATAACCGTAACAGGACCCGTTAAGGATAAATCGTATTCTTCAGCAATTGAAGTATTACCACTAAATGAGATTGAGGTGGCTTCGCCACTTGGATCTGGATAAGTTATGCCATCACCGGATATGAGGCCGTTTGTTAATGATGAACCAAGTAACTCGGCGGCGGAAGCCATTGGTTTGACAATAAGTCCTTGAAACGCACTAGCAAAGAAATTGAGTTGCATGCTACTTGTATTACCTTCAGCAATTTCGCCCAAGTTCCCGTCCAACTCTAGCTTGAATTCTACCTTTGGAATCTTTACGCTAAGGGTAATAGGCTCATCATCGCCAATATCCTGGTCTAAGCCAGATAAACCGTCGACTTTAGTCTTGATTTCGAACCCGCTTAGATCTACTTGGCCAAATGGAGAGTCATCTTGGTTGGGGATTTCTGCACCCGATTGGTGAATATAATCGGTAATCATTTCACCAATATCTTCAGAAAAATCTGTCAAACCCTCTGGGGTGAAAATCATAGATAGATTGTCATTGCAGACATCATAATCCTGTTCTTCGGTACAGATATTGCCAACATTGTCAAAGGTTTTTGGTTCTGCTAATCGGCTTGCCATATCTAATCCAATTCTCACTAAATCAGCGGGTGCAGCCTCAAAACTGACTTTTGTTGGGCCACTTTGGTTAATCTCATCAAGCGGAATCATCACTCGATAAATTGAAACTTCTGCATCCAAAGCAAAATCCAAAGATACCGATTGAGACCATTCATTGATTCTCAATGCCGATATGTCTAATTCAATCGAACTACTAATGCAAGTTCTTTGTAAAGTTGTACATATCACATTCATATCATCATCTCTGATATCGGTCCGCCAATCGTATGGGTCGGTACCAGCCAGCGAGATTGCCAAATCTGATGTCCCCGACAATGTCCTCTGGAAGGTCAAACGGTCTTCACCGTCAGCCGTTCTTACCCAACTTGGCAAGACAATCTCAAGGGTTATCTCAGTTGGAGGTAAGTCTTCGGGAATAATAGAATCGAGGAAATCAGCGGGAATCACGCTCTCTATAGAAATCCCGCTGTTGAAAATATTCCTTAAATCACTCTCTTGTATAACATCAATATACTCATTTAAATTTTCATCATCAATATTATTCTTCAATAAATCGATTAAACTCGCTGAAAAAGGTTGACTCGTTGAACGAATGAAAACTGGATACTCTTCACTCATTGCCGACGGACCTGTGAGACAATAATGCAAATCTTGTCCGAGTGGAGCTATTTCAGTACAACCACTCGAATGGGTATAATTTAGTCCACCTGCAACACCAAGGCCATCTGCTACACTGTTTGATACCCAATAAAGTGGATCCATTGTTATGGCTTCATCACTACCCATAGAATCTGAGATACCGCTGGTGATGTCGTTTATTGGAAATGCGGAGGTAAAGGAATCAAGAGGCACCAATCCATTGTGGTATGCTAAACGTATACCGTCTGAAGTTACTAAGGGCAGAGAGGCAGAATCCGAGATGTTTAGTAATGAAATTCCCCAATCGGACATCAGACTCTCATTGAGATAGTTTATCCCCGCAACGAAATCTATTGTTGCTGCATACTCATCTCGGAGGTCCAAAATGACTTTTAGATCCAATGCTTTGCTGCCTTCTGCGATTACTACTGAATCAGTTCCTGAATAACCATCTCGATGCGCCAATCTAACTGAAATGGGGGTCTGAACATCATCCGAATTTGCTGGCGCATCCAATAAATCAACTACCCATTCTCCAGCAAAGAATGGTGGGTTTCCTGCTCTGGCAACTAGATTGCCTCCACTGTTAACCTCGACAATATTCGCATAGTCGGGTGGCAAAAAAGAGTAGTAACCTATCGAACCGGGTATTGTCAGTAGAGTAAAGTCAGCCTCGATTTCAGCACCCATGACCAACATACCACGGAATGCCCGTTCGAGATCTAAACCACCTGAGGAGTCCAAACTAAAATTGGTATTGATTAAATCAAGCGTAATCGATGAACCAATACAGATTGGAGGTTGAAAGGCATTTGCTACACTTGCGGCCTCCCCGCCATGTACAGAATCTGACTGATCATCGGTTGAACAGGTAGTTGTTACGCCCTGTTGCACAATTTCATTTGTGTAATCAGTTAGTTGATTTGTTACAACGCCAATGCTTTCCAGTGCGGTCTGAAGTGCATCGTTTAACTCAGTCTTGAGTTGATCTTTAACGGTTGGAGTATTAGGACCATTGAGACTTTCATCGAAATAATTCCTTAGTAAATCAGCCGGAGCACCGTCATCTGGGTCAAGTCCATCTGCTGCTAATGCTGCTTCTATGGCGCCACCATCATTGAAACCTAATGCCTGTCTGTCAAATTCATGGATTGCCCAAACAATGTCCAAATCAATAGTATTGGTATCTACTAATTTGAAATCATAAGTTGCATTAATCCAATCTGATTGAGATTGAGTATAATCGTCCTGAAAATCATAATCATCACACGAACCACCATTATTTTGGCAGGAACTCATACCTGAAGCACTCGCTAGTGGAGCAAATAAATGCAAAGTAAGCACTGCAAACATGAAGAAGAATAGCAGATTTGGTCGACTATATGACCCATTCACGCTCCTCGTCATGTAACGGGCTAAGACAGTGACATTGAAATTCATTCCCCTTGTGGAATTATCATGACTGAACAGGATATGCATCAAAACGATGTAGATTGTGTGTTAGTTGACAAATCTATTGCTGTTCGGATAATTGAAAAACTAACTACCAGTATGTTACTCAATCATGAATTCAAAATCAAAGAATTGGGGTCACAAGTTGCGATTCCAGTCAACAAACCCGAAACCTTGGTTATGTTTGATTGGTTTGACTATGATAATATTAGCATCACACAATTGGATTTGGTAAGAAATACTCAAAGATTGATTCCGGCCCAACAAATTGTAAGTCACGTACGACGATTACTGGAAAAGAAATCAATCCCCTACACGACAAAAATGATGGATAATTTGCCAAAAAAGTGGGAGTTATACGGAGATTTAGCAATCCTGCCTAATGATACCATGAACTCTATTGAATGGCGCAATGTAACAACATCTTACCACGACATCTGTAACCAAATATGGGAAATAATAGCTGACTCAATAAGAGTAAATAGACTCGCTATACAATCTGAAATTGCTGATGATAAAATACGTTCATCACAAGTTAAAATGGTGTACGGTGAGGGTGGAGAAGTCGAATTTTCCGACCACGGAGTCAAATTCTGGTTAGATGTCACCAAAGTAATGTTTTCATCTGGAAATGTCACTGAAAGGCATAGAATAGGTGATATCAACATGGCGGATGAAATTGTCATCGACGCTTTTGCTGGAATTGGATACTACACTCTGCCAATGCTGGTCCGTTCCAAAGCAAAACATGTTTATGCATGTGAATTAAATCCAAATTCAATTACGGCACTAAAAAAAGGTGCAATGCTAAATGGTGTAACTGAAAATTTAACTATTCTTGAAGGTGACAATTTGCATACAATGGCTAACCTTGTCGATACTGCTGACCGTATTCACTTGGGAATACTCCCTTCTTCCGAAAATACTTGGGAATTAGCAGTAGATTGCTTGAAAACGTCTGGAGGAATTATTCACATTCATATGAATGTCAAAGAAACTGAGATTAACTCATTCACTGAATATTGCTTACAAAAATTTACTGACTACGCTGTGACCTGTGGAAAATACAACAATGTTGAGGTAAAGCATGTTGAAAAAGTAAAGTGGTATGCACCCCACGTAAGACACATCGTCATTGATATCAGTATTCAGTAGTCACTGAAATGATCCCGGTGGTGGAGGACCTGTTGGCTTATCAACCGGGTATTCACCTGTTTCCAGCAAAAATTCTTCATCGCTTTTGACAGCAATTCTAGAATTATCGTCATAATCACTACTTCTGCGCTGGTAAACAAATATCCCCAGTCCTAGAAGGCCACCAAATAATATAATCCGTATCACCAAATCAAACCAAGAGTCCATATTGCTATTGTTTGGAAAAGGATCGTAATAATTCGCCACTCCGTCGCCATCATCATCATATTTGGCTTTGGAATCATTTGGGAATAAATCACTGTTATCGCCCAAACCATCACCATCAAAATCACTCCACTCGCTTCTATCATCTGGAAAGGCATCTTGGTTGTCGCCGATGCCATCAACGTCTCGATCGAAACATTCTCGATCATCCAATGGCCAAACGTCTTCATTATCGCCACAACCATCTTGATCAGTGTCAAACCACTCCGACGCATCAAAAGGGAAAGCGTCGCTATTATCACCTACGGTATCGCCATCGGTATCATTCCACTCAAGAGGATTGCTCGGGAATATGTCTGAATTATCACCGTATGTATCATTATCAAAATCAGCCCATTCAAGCGGGTCCTCAGGGAAGACATCCGCGTTGTTACCATAGCCATCACCATCCGAGTCAGCCCAGTCATCTATATCGTCAGGGAATAAATCAGTCGCATCCGAAAATCCATCACCATCTCGGTCAGGACAGCCTTCGGGCGAGATAGATAATCCATACCTTGTTGGGCAGGCATCTCGATTGTCCCCGAAACCATCACCGTCATAGTCGACCCATTCTGTTGCGTCGTTAGGGAATTGGTCGTAATTGTTACCAAAGCCATCACCATCAGAATCTTCACATTCTGTTTCATCATAAGGAAATTCGTCGGAATTATCGCCACAACCATCCAAATCACTATCCAGCCACTCAGAATTGTCCAATGGAAATTTATCAACACCATCAATAACGCCATCGTCGTCTGTATCTTCATCGTATTCATCTGTACCGATGTCGTACTCGTCGATATTATCCAACAAATCACCATCGATGTCCGAATCTTCGGTGTCCGAACAACCGTCGTTGTCGAAATCATTAGCGTGGACTCCGATAATTCCCTGTGGGCAATTGTCATCAGCGTCGTAAACCAAATCGTTATCATCGTCTAAGTCAACGTCATCTGTACAACCATCTGAGTCATGATCATTTACTTGCTCACTGAATGGACAAGGGTCGATTGCATCATTTAGGCCGTCTTTGTCGGAATCACGCTGCTCTGCCGAGCAACCATGTACATCGACAATGGCATCAATCGCGGTTTGAGGGCATAAATCATTACCATTGTTAACGCCATCAAAATCATCGTCTAATTGCTCCCATGAACAACCATCGGAATCTGCTGATTGGTGGTTTTCTGTCCACTCACACAAGTCAATTGAATCGATTATTCCATCGCCATCGGTATCCGGAAATCCGATAGCCTGAATGGCAAAATGAGAAATAAATTCATGCATTACTCTAGTTGGATGAGCCTTGTCAAAAAATATGAACTCGTCAGGGTTTTGAGCAACTGTCGAAGCACTGTTACAAATTGGCAACGGCAGTAAGGTTGAGGATGCACTACAAGCAGAATCTTGGGTATTGGTAATTCCTAAAGCCATACTATTTTCAACCACATCGTTGAACAATGACCAAGCATCAATATAGTGTACAACAATGGAAAGTTCAGCCTTTAGATTGTTGACTAAATTGGCTAATTTGGTATTGTATGACACAACTTCGGAGGCGATATTGTTCTGCTGACTCTGACTTCTCCCGAGTATCTCAGGCGTTTTTTCCAATGGAGGTAAATTTGGGATGATGAATTCTCTTGCTCCCGCTGCTTCAAGTTGTCTAATATGAGATTCCATGTTTGCTACGATGGTATCGGAATTGGCAGTGCCATAGAGGAAGTCATTACCCCCTGCCCAAAGTGAAACCACATCGTTGGAACCAATTGTTGATTGTACGTTAGCTAAGTAATTTGAAACTTGAGTGCCGACATTCGGGAGCAAAACATAAGAGAATCCTTGACCGGTTTGTGAGCCACCAAAAGCCCGATTGTCACCTGGTTCAGATAGCGAGCCAACAGTTGTAGATACTCCATACGCGTTTGAAACATACTCTAACCAGACTGGCCCGTTGGAAAA
>Ga0160423_10000585_pt1 | contig 30082 bp, 34 predicted proteins | sample CRUFie14St8metaG_FD_108191 | JGI IMG/M metagenome (GOLD analysis project Ga0160423, IMG submission 108191) | Marine microbial communities from the Costa Rica Dome - CRUD Field 142mm St8 metaG | ecosystem: Environmental > Aquatic > Marine > Oceanic > Photic zone | place: Costa Rica: the Eastern...
CAATGACATGGCTAGTGACCATCATGCTAAGATGAAAAGATATATTCATGGCTTAACAGATGTGCCTATTAGAAAAAATGGTCTCTTACCATTTGGTTATACAAAAGATGAAGATATGGTAGGTACAATTAGAAAATTAAGTGTGACTGTTAACTTAACGGATCCTAATGATTATAAAGGCGGTGATTTAAAGTTTGATTTGGGAAAACATCATAGTGATGACCAATTCCATGATGTATTAGAAGCTAGACAACAAGGCACAGTCATTGTGTTTCCATCTTTTATGCAACATTGCGTCACACCAGTAACAGAGGGCACCAGATACAGTTTAGTATTGTGGTGTTCAGGAAGGCCTTTTAGATGAGTTCAGTTGATTTTTTTAGAGAAAATAAATACATTGTTGTTAGAAATTTAATACCAAAAGAATTTATTAATGTTTATTATGAATATTGTAAATTGCAAGTACAAGCTATAGATTGGAAATCTCAAAATAGACCACAAATTTATAACAAAATGTGGGACGGAAGATTTGATGATACACAGTGTTATGGTGTTTTTAGTAAGTATGGTGACCATTTAATGGAGACAACTTTATTACTAAAAACTAATGAAGTTGAAAGTTTGACAGGTCTAAATTTGTTACCAAATTATGCATATTGGAGACTTTACGAAAAAGGTTCAGTTTTAGATAGACACATTGACAGAGCTAGTTGTGAAGTTTCAGCTACTATAAATCTTGGCAGTAATGTATCAAATGTTGACAAATCAGTTTACCCTAATTATGAGTGGCCTATTTTTGTAAAAACTAAAGAAGGACAAGAATTGCCTATTAGTTTAAGTCCTGGCGATGCTTTAATCTATAGAGGTTGTGATATTGAACATTGGAGAGAAGAGTTTATTGGTTTAAACAATGCACAAGTATTTTTTCACTGGAACGAAAAAGGTGGAGAGTTTAATAAATTGTATGATGATAGACCATTAATGGGTATTAACATGAAAGATTAGGTTCTTATGACAGTTTTTTGGATATAAAATGTTAGATATAAAAGAATTAACAATGGAACAGCACAAGAATGCTGAGAGACAAGAGTTTGTAAAAACTTTAATGTCAGGTAATATTGACCCTAAATTATATGCTATTTACTTATATAATCAATTTCATTGTTATGCCACACTAGAAATGTATGCTCAAGACCTATCTTTATTTGTTGATACACCTGGATTGCAAAGAGCTTCAGCGATTAAAAAAGATTACTACAAATTATGGAAAGAAGAATACGCTCCTGATTTAACAAAAAGTACGATAGGTTATTTAAGACACATAGAAAATATAAAAGAAGATACAGAAAAACTTTATGCTCATATCTATGTAAGGCACCTAGGAGATTTATCTGGTGGGCAAATGATAAGAAGAAAAACACCAGGTCAAAATAACTATTACTTTTTTACACCAGAACAAATGAAGTATAAAGAAATAGTTAGAATGAAAATTAACCAGTATTTAAACATCTATCAAGTTAATGTTGTTAGTGAGGCTAGATTATGTTTTGAATATGCAACTAGACTTTTTGGAGAAATGAATGATTTGGGAAAGACTGATTAGATTAAAAGACGACATGGTAAACATGTTGAATGTTCAGTGTACAGAATACAATGAACCAGGCATGGAAAGATTTAATAATGAAGAATTTGGGTGGGTGAATAGAACATGGCGAAATAAAAGTGTAAGAAGAGCTCATGTTGATGTAGTAGATGTTCGGGAGAGTAAAAAATTATGGATGATGCATGTATGTTTATTTCCAGAATTGACAAATGGAGGACCAATATATGGATTTGATATCATTGCAGGCAAGAACAAGGTCACAGGCGCCTTTCACGATTTTAGTCCGTTGTTGAAAAAAGAACACGAATTAACAAAATGGTTTTTAGAAGAGACAAAACACTATAAACCAAGTCGAGAAAGAGAATTGCCAGATTGGGCAAAAGCAATCTTTAGTGGTGGTATGATTGCAGCTGGTAATGTTCAAGAGGCTGATGAATTAAATCAAATATGCGATATAGCAATAGGCAATCTACACAATTACCTAGCTAAAATAGGTCAGTATAATGGTGATTCCGACAGAGATGAGGTAATAAAAGCACAAAATTACTATTGTGAACATCAACAAAAGAACCCTCATACACCTAGAGTTATGCAATCATTAGGTTTACCTGAAGAGGATATTAAGTTATTTTGTTCCGACAATCTATTCCCAAAGATAGTTTAAAAAACATATAAATATAGTAAAAGGGAATATTACTTATGGCAACTCCAAATACAAGAGAAACACTGAAGCAATATTGTCTAAGAGCCTTAGGTCAACCGGTCATTGAAGTAAATGTTGATGACGACCAATTAGAGGACAGAATAGACGAAGCTATCCAGTATTTTCAACAATACCACTATGATGGTATCAGACGAACATATTTAAAATATCAGTACACACAAGCTGATAAAACTAGAATTACAGGCAATTCTTCAGAAACAGCAACAAAAAATTCTGTAACAACTAATTGGCAAGAAGGCAATAATTTTCTAGTAGTACCAGATTCCGTTATCTCAGTCATTAATATATTCCCATTTTCAGATAAAGGTAACTTAAATCTTTTTGATGTTAGATATCAGTTGAGATTAAATGACTTATATGATTTTTCATCTACAAGTGTTATTAATTATGATATTGTTTTAAGACATTTAGATTTCTTAGACCATATTTTAGTAGGTGAAAAACCATTAAGATTTAATCAACATGATAATAGACTATACATTGATATGGATTGGACTAACGATTTACAAGTTGGTGAATATCTTGTAATTGAAGCGTATAGAAAATTAGACCCCGATACTTATACAGATGTATGGGACGATATCTATTTAAAAAGATATACAACAGCTTTATTTAAAAAACAATGGGGAACTAACTTATCTAAATTTGGTGGAGTGCAGATGATTGGTGGTGTTACACTAAACGGTGTAGAAATTTACCAACAAGCGATGGACGACATTATGAAATTAGAAACTGAAATTAGAAGTACCTATGAATTAAATCCAGCAATGATGATAGGATAATGCCATGGCAGTCAATCACTATTTTCAGGCAGGCCGAGGCATTGGTAACGAAAACGAAAAAAGACTACATGAAAATATAATCATTGAAAGTCTAAAGATTTTCGGTCAAGATGTCTTTTACATGCCTCGTACTCTTGTAAATAGAGACTTGATTTTTGGTGAAGATACAACTTCTAAATTTGATGATAGTTATGCTATTGAAATGTACTTTGAAAGTAATGAAGGTTTTGCTGGCGAACAAGAGATTATTAACAAGTTTGGATTAGAAATTAGAGATGATACAACTTTAATAGTTTCTAAAAGAAGATTTGAAGAACATGTCGCTAATAAAAATAATTTAATCGCTGCTGGTCGACCAAATGAGGGTGATGTTTTATATGTACCCTTAATGAATAGTTTTTTCGAAATACTATTTGTTGAAGACCAAGAACCATTTTTTCAATTAGGAAATTTACCAGTTTACAAACTCAAAGTTACTCGTTACGAATATTCTTCCGAGAAACTTGATACAGGTCAACAGATTATTGACCAACACGAAGATGAATATACTCTTGACTTACTACAACATAAAGTTACACTTGAAAGTGGTCAAGAAGCTTTAGATGGTGCAGGTTCAATTCAACTTGAAGATTACTTGTCTTATGCAACAGGTCAACCAGCATTTATTATGCAAGAAACATTTAGTGGCTCAACAGGTAGTAATATACAAACACAGTCACCTTATGCAGACAACTTAGATTTAAATACTGAAGCAGGTTATGATACAGTATCCGTTAGTGATGATATACTTGACTTTACAGAAAGAAACCCATTTGGTGAGGTAGACGAATAATGTTTGGTACTCATTTTTACAACGAAGGTGTTAGAAAACTTGTAATTGGCTTTGGTCAAATATTCAATAACATTTTTATTCAAAATACAAGTAGCACAGGTGCTGTTACTAAAAGGTTAAGAGTGCCTTTGGCATACGCACCAAAAGAAAAGTTTTTAGCTAGATTAGACCAACAATCAAATTTAGATGATAGACAATTTGCAGTTGTTTTACCTCGTATGAGTTTTGAAATGTCAGGTCTAAGTTTTGACCCTAGTAGAAAACTAAACAAGATGAATAAAGTTGTGAGAGTGAAAACAAATGAAGAGGCTGGCAAAGTTATGAATTTTAATTATTCGCCAGTACCATATAATGTTGACTTTACTTTAAATATTTTTACAGCGACTGCTGAAAACGGGTTACAAATTGTTGAACAAATATTACCTTATTTTCAACCTGATTATACAGTTACAGTTAGAGTTATACCAGAATTAAATTTAGTAAGAGATGTACCAATTGTTTTAGGTGGTGTTCAATACGAAGATAGTTATACAGGCAATTTTGAAAGAAGAAGAGCAGTAATATATACATTAAACTTTACTGCTAAAACTTACTTATATGGACCTATGAGTAATCAAAAAGTTATTAAATCTACACAGGCAGATTTGCATACAGATTTACCCGAAGCAAGTAGAGAAGAAAGAATTATTGTTGTGCCTAATCCGGCAAACGCAGATGCAGATGATGATTTTGGATTTACAACCACATTCCAAAACTTCACAGATAGTAAATCATATAATCCAGTGAGTGATACAGATGAGTAAATTAGAAGATAGTGTAAATGAAATTTTAGGTATAGAAAAAGCTACAGACAAAACTTTCGAAAATGAAATAGTAAAAATTTCAGACTTTGAACAACCAGCACCTGTGCCTAGAAAAATTGACGAAACAAAAACAGATATTGATAATGATTATAATAATAGCCGTGAAAACTATTATAATCTCATTGATAAAGGTAATCAAGCAATCGAAGGCATATTAGATATTGCAAAAGAAGGCCAACACCCTAGAGCATACGAAGTTGCAGGACAGTTAATTGGTCAAGTTGCGAATACTGTAGATAAGTTACAAGACTTACAAAAGAAACTAAAAGATTTAAAAGAACTGCCAAAAACGGCAGATACAAAAATACAAAATGCATTATTTGTTGGTTCTACTGCTGAGTTACAAAAAATGTTAAACAGAAAAGAAACACCTGAAGCAAGAGAAGAAAAGAAGATTGAGAATGAAACTATTGAAGGCACAACAAAAGATTGAAGGTAAGTTTCCTGTAGAAATTGCAAATCTACAGTTTATCAAAAGAATGTCACCACTAAAAGAATTATTAGATGGTGAAGAACTAATAAATCCTATAGAAATCTTAAAACACCATATATCTCCAGAGCCTAGATATGGAGCTGGAGGCATGCCTTATAAAGAAAAAGAATATAGTGTTTATCGTGGTAGTCAAAGAGTACATGCAGCTATTGAATTAGGCTACACACATATAGAGGCGGTAATTATTAATGAGTAATCAAGACGCATACTTAGGTAATCCTAATTTAAAAAAGGTCAATACAACACACGAATATACTAAAGAACAAATCTTAGAATATAAAAAGTGTGCTGAAGACCCTATTTACTTTATGACCAAATATATTAGAATTGTGTCTCTTGATGAAGGCTTAGTGCCTTTTAAAATGTATGACTTTCAAAAACATATTGTAAGGACCATACATGACAATCGTTTCACAATTTGTAAACTACCTAGACAGAGTGGTAAATCTACAACTACTATCTCGTATCTGCTTCATTATGCTCTTTTTAATCCTAATTCTAATATCGCAATCTTAGCAAACAAATCATCTACTGCTAGAGATATCTTAGGTAGACTACAACTTGCTTATGAAAATTTACCAAAATGGTTGCAACAAGGTATCATCAACTGGAACAAAGGTAATATTGAATTAGAAAATAAATCTATGATTGTTGCAGCTGCTACATCTTCAAGTGCAATTCGAGGTGGTTCTTACAACATTATCTTCCTTGATGAGTTTGCTTTCGTACCAGCTAACATTGCTGAGATGTTTTTTAGTGCTGTATATCCTACGATATCATCAGGACAAAAAACAAAAATGATTATTGTATCTACACCATATGGTATGAACCAGTTTTATAAGTTATGGACAGATGCAGAAAATAAAAGAAACGATTATGTTCCTATTGAAGTGCATTGGTCAGAGGTGCCTGGTAGAGATGAGAAGTGGAAAGAAGCCACAATCAGAAACACCTCACCTGAGCAGTTTCAACAAGAGTTTGAATGTGAGTTTTTAGGTTCTGTAAATACACTTATCAGTCCTGCTAAAATTAAAAATATGACCTTTCAAACACCTATTCAATCAAACGCAGGTTTAGATGTTTATGAACAACCTGTAAAAGGCAACACATATGTTTGTTGTGTAGATGTTGCTAGAGGTGTAACAAAAGATTACTCTGCTTTTACCATGATTGATGTATCTAAGATGCCTTATAAGATAGTGGCCAAATATAGAAACAACGATATAAAACCACTGTTGTTTCCTCATACCATTGAACAGGTATGTTTAGGATATAATCATGCTCATGTGTTAGTAGAGACAAATGATTTAGGACAACAAGTAGCAGAGGCGTTACAATTCGAATTAGAATATGACAATCTATTAATGACTACTCAAAGAGGTCGTTCAGGCCAAGTCTTAGGTGCCGGTTTTAGTGGCAGAGGTTCTGGTTTTGGTGTGAAGATGACCAAACAGATTAAAAAAATAGGTTGTTCAAATATCAAAACTCTCATAGAAGGCGACAAAATGCTAATCAATGATTTCAATATCATTGAAGAGATGAGTACCTTTATCAAAAGAGGCCAATCTTGGCAGGCCGAAGAGGGTAATACAGACGATTTAATGATGTGTTTAGTCATATTTGGGTGGTTATCTAATCAACCTTATTTCAAAGAAATGACAGATACTAACGCAAGACAACAACTATACGAAGAACAACAGAATTTAATTGAGCAAGATATGGCACCATTTGGTTTTGTTGATGATGGTTTAGATGACACAAGACCAGAAATTGATGAATATGGTACAGTGTGGCATCCTGTTGTCCGAAAGGGACAGTAGTGTAAACTGTGATTATTATAAATATCAATGAGTAAAAATGATTTTGAATATGGGCGTATGAATAATACGAATTTTGGATTTTGTTCTAAAAAACTCATAAATTGTTTAATTAGCTAATTAAAGAAGGAGAAACCTAATGGCATTTCAAGTATCACCAGGTGTTCTCGTACAGGAAAAAGACTTAACTAGAATTATTCCTGCCGTATCAACATCAACAGGTGCCTTTGCTGGCGAATTCAGAAAAGGACCTATTGACGAGGTAACGACTATTTCTAGTGAGCAAGAATTGGTAAGTACATTCGGTAAGCCAGATGCTTCAAACTTTGAAGATTTTTTCTCGGCTGCTAATTTCTTAGCCTATTCAAATGCTCTAAGAGTTGTCCGTGTACAGAATTCATCTGTATCAAATGCTACTCAAAGTGGTAGTACATTTGTCATCAAGAATTTGACTGACTATGTTGATAACTTTGCTGATGGTTCTGGTTCTGTAGGATTATGGGCTGCTAGAACAGCAGGAGCTTGGGGAAATAACTTAAAGATTTCAACTTGTCCATCTGGAACTGTTTACGAAGAAACAAGTAAAACGACAGTAAACGATTCCTCTACAGCTGTAGGAGATACAGTAGTAACAGTAACATCTAGCTCAGGCATAAATGTAGGAGATATTGTTAATTTCGGTGACGAATACGAATATAGAGTGTTAAGCATTGCAACAAATGACTTAACAATTGTTAGAAAAAATGAACCAAATCATTTCACAGCTTCGGACTCTTCTGGTCTTATCGCTGCTTTAACAGACGGCAGTAATGTTAGAAGAAGGTGGGAACATTATGATTTAGTTGACAAAGCACCAGGAACATCAGCGTATGTTTCAGAAAGAGGTGGCTCTGGAGACGAACTTCATATTGTTGTCGTTGACGAAGACGGTGGAATATCTGGTACAAAAGGCGAAGTATTAGAAGTGTACAATGCATTATCTAAAGCTTCAGACGCTAAGACACCACAAGGTGAAACAAACTATTACCCAACTGTTATTCAAAACAAATCGAATAACATTTATTGGATGGACCACAATTCATCTGGTACAAACTGGGGTAACTCAGCAACTGGTACAACTTTTACAAGTGTAACAGATGTAAGTAACATTTCACTTGCAAATGGTAGCGATGGTTCAACAGCAACTACAGCTCAAAAATTAACTTCATACGAGTTTTTTGAAGATGCTGAAACAGTTGATATTGGACTAATCATTGCTGGTAAATGTGATGCAACACATGTTGACAATCTAATTACAATCGCAGAAAACAGAAAAGATGCAGTAGTATTTGCATCTCCTGAAAGAAGTGATGTAGTTGGTGTTGCAAGTGCAGCTACACAAACTAGTAATGTAATATCGTTCTTCAATGGTGTCCGTTCATCTTCATATGTAATGTTTGATAGCGGTTACAAATACATGTACGACAGATACAATGATGTGTACAGATTTGTTCCGTTGAACGGCGACATGGCTGGTCTAGCCGCAAGAACAGACTTAATCGCAGATGCTTGGTATTCACCTGCTGGACTAAACAGAGGTATTATCAGAGGCGCAGTTAAATTGGCATTTAATCCAAATAAAACACAAAGAGATGACTTGTATAGAGCAAGAGTAAATCCTGTTGCTACTTTCCCAGGTCAAGGTACAGTGTTATTTGGTGACAAGACTGGTTTAACAGCACCGTCAGCATTTGACAGGATTAATGTTAGAAGACTTTTCATTACTTTAGAAAAGGCGATAGCAACTGCTTCTAAATTCCAACTCTTTGAATTCAATGATGAGTTTACAAGAGCTAACTTTAGAAACATTGTAGAACCTTTCCTTAGAGAAGTGCAAGGTCGAAGAGGGCTCACAGACTTTTTAGTAGTTTGTGATGAAACTAATAACACAGGCGAAGTAATTGACCGTAATGAGTTTGTAGCAGAAATCTTTGTGAAACCTGCTAGAAGCATTAACTTCATTACGCTTCAGTTTATCGCAACTAGAACTGGCGTCAGCTTTGACGAAGTTGCTGGTGGTTAATAAGGAGGAAAAATAAATGCCAAATATTAACGACTTTAAAGCTAAACTTGCAGGCGGCGGCGCTAGAGCCAATCAGTTTAAGGTAACAATGCCTTTTCCTGGTTACGCACAAGTTGGCGGAGAAATTGAAGACTTAGCTTTCTTATGTAGAGCAACATCATTACCAGGTATGACTGTACCTAGTTTTAATGTACCTTTTAGAGGTCGTTCTATTAAGATTGCTGGTGATAGAACAATCGAAGATTGGTCGGTTACTGTTTATAACGACACAGATTTCAAACTAAGAAATGCGTTTGAAAGATGGTCAAACGGTATAAACAACATGACTGATAATGAGGGATTAACAAATCCTGCTGATTATCAAGTTGATGCGTTTGTGGACCAACTAGATAGAAATGGTGCAACAATTAAGTCATACACTTTAAGAGGTGTATTTCCTACAACGATTGCCCCTATTGAGTTGACATTTGATGAAGCAACTGCTATTGAAGAATTTGCAGTAACATTTGCTTATCAGTATTTTGAAACAAATACTACTACTTAATACATAAATAGTAGAAAAAGGAACTAAATTATGGCTGAATTATTTGGATTTTCTATCGAAAGGTTAAAACCTAAACAGGATCCTAAACAAAGCTTCACAGCACCACAGGCGGATGACGGTACTTTATCCGTCGCCGCCGGTGGTTACTTTGGTCAATACCTTGACATGGAAGGTCAAGCGAAGACTGAAGCTGACCTCATTAGAAGATATAGAGAGATTGCGTTACACCCCGAGTGTGACATGGCAATTGAAGATATTGTTAATGAGGCTATTGTTGCTAATGAACTTAGAGATGCAGTTAAGTTAAACCTAGAAAACTTGCCTTACGGTGCAGATGTAAGAAGAAAGATAGAAGACGAGTTTAAAGAAGTATTAAGGCTAATGGGCTTTAGTACAAAAGGTCACGACATTTTCCGAAGATGGTATGTTGATGGCCGTATTTTTTATCACAAGATTATTGACAGAAATTCACCTGTCAAAGGTATCACGGAATTAAGATATATCGACCCACGAAAGATTAAGAAAATTCGTGAGTTGAGAAAAAGAAGACCAGACGGAAGTACGGTTGCTGTATCGCAAGGTATGGCAGATGAGTACGAAGAGTATTTCCTTTTCAATGAAAAGGGTGTAACAAACTCTACTACATCTGGTATTAAGATAGCTGTTGATGCTATCGCTTTCTGTCCATCAGGTTTAATTGACCAAAATAAGAATATGGTGCTGTCTTATTTACATAAGGCAATCAAACCTGTCAATCAATTAAGAATGATTGAAGACGCTACTGTAATTTACAGAATTGCTAGAGCACCTGAGAGAAGGATATTTAAGATTGATGTTGGTAATTTGCCAAAAGTCAAAGCTGAACAATATCTCAGAGATGTTATGGCCAAGTACAGAAATAAATTGGTTTATGACGCAAGTACAGGCGAAATTAGAGATGATAGGAACTACATGTCAATGCTCGAAGACTTTTGGTTACCTAGCAGAGAAGGTGGTCGTGGAACAGACATTACCACTTTACCTGGTGGTCAAAACTTGGGAGAAATATCAGACATTGAATACTTCCGTTCTAAACTGTATCGTTCTCTAAATGTGCCAGCAAGTAGATTAGAAGCATCTCAAGGTTTTAATCTTGGTCGTTCAACTGAGATTACTAGAGATGAACTTAAATTTACAAAGTTTGTACAAAGGTTAAGAAAGAAATTTACAGAGTTATTTAATGACATTCTTAGAACTCAACTAGTTTTAAAGAAAGTTATTGCTGACGAAGATTGGATTTCAGTAAGAGATAATTTACATTATAATTTCTTAGCAGACGGACATTTTGCAGAATTAAAAGAAAGTGAAATGTTGTTAGAAAGAGTTAGATTAGCTGATGCTATGAGAGATTACATTGGTAAATACTACTCTGTAGAATTTATTAGAAAAAATGTGCTTAGACAAAATCAAAGAGAAATCGAAGAGATTGACGCACAAATTAGAAAAGAAGTTGAAGATGGCATCATAGCAGCGCCTACTGATGACACTAACTTATAGGAGTAAAATATGAGTGAACAAGTACAAAAATTTGTTGATGATTTGGCAAATGGAAATAACGCAGAAGCTGGTGAAGCATTTAAAGATGCACTAAGAGATAAAGTAGCATCAGCTTTAGATAACGCTAGACAAGATATCGCAAAGAATATTTTTAATGGCGTTGAGGCAGAGGCTCACAGTGACCCAAAACCTGGAGTAATTGACCCGTCTGATAAGACAGATAGAATTTTTGATGACCAAGGTCAAGAAATTCAGTTTACACCAAATGAGAATCCTCAGCCAGAAGCTGAGGCACCTCAGGCACCAGTAGAAGCTGAGGCACCTGCTGATGAAACTCAGTAGTTTAATGTCAAATGAAATTGACACTGATACATTTAAAGAATTACCACCTTTACACAAAGAGGTGGTGACCGACTTTTTTAAAGTGTTAGATAAAGAAGACGGTAATTTAATAGATAAATTTGAAACAGCAGTTGATAAAACAGCTGCTTTTCATAATGTTAACACAGATGTGCTTTACAATTATATTGATAATGAAATTGAAGCACAATTAGGAGGCTAATATGGCATGGGTAGATATTCCAGGTTCAAATAATATTTGGCAGTACGAAAACGGTGCTACTGTTAGTAATACCTATCCGGATTCAGCTGACGGTGCAAACTCTGTAATATCAGGTGGTATTAGAACATATACAAAACCTGGTACGAGTGACACAGTACAAGTTTATATAAGAACAAGAAAAAAGGGCGAAACAACAGAGCGTGGTGAATTATCAAAAACATTCTTTGATAGTACATCAGGACACATAGGATTCTAAAATGGCAGATACAGTTACTACACAAACTATTGTTGATACTACTGGTGTTAAGTATGTATGCAAACTAACAAATATCTCAGACGGCACAGGCGAGAGTTTAGTTACAAAAGTTGACGCTTCAGAGTTAACATTTATGACCGAAGATGGTGAGAGAAAAATTAGTAAAATATGGTACTCGGTCAATACTACTAATCAAAAATCAGTTGTTGAATTGTTATGGGGTGGTACAACAAACGCAACAGCCATGTTTTTAGGTGGTAACGACTATTGGGATTTTAGAGATGCTGGTGCTGAGATTACAAATAATGCTACGGCACCTACTGGAGATGTATTATTATCTACTAAAAACTTTGCTTTAGGCGACAATTATACAATAATTATTGAGTTTAGGTAAGAATTGTTATAAATATAATACAAGAGAGAGAAACCATGAAACTAATTTCTGAAGAAATACAAGACGCACAATATTTGGTTGAAGAAACCAATGGCAAGAAGAATTACAAGATTAAAGGTGTCTTTTTACAATCTGATATCAAAAATAGAAATGGAAGAATTTATGAGAATGATATCCTTTCAAAAGAAGTAAAAAGATATTCGACAGAATTCATTGATAAAAAGAGAGCATTCGGTGAACTAGGCCATCCAGATGGTCCTACGGTAAATTTAGAGAGGGTATCACATATGATTACTGCTCTAAAACCTGAAGGCAAGAATTTTATTGGTGAAGCAAAAATCATGGACACACCATACGGTAAGATTGTAAAAGGTCTTATTGATGAAGGCGCTCAATTAGGAGTATCTTCAAGAGGTATGGGTTCCTTGGTTCAAAAAGGTGGTGCTAATTATGTAGGAAAAGATTTCTACTTGGCTACCGCCGCTGACATTGTTGCAGACCCAAGCGCTCCAGATGCTTTCGTAGAAGGCATTATGGAATCAAAAGAGTGGGTATGGAACAATGGCGTTTTAGTAGAAAAAGATATTGACGCATGGAAGAGCGAAATACAGAGAGCGAAAGCGAGTGCTTTAGCAGAAGCTAAGGTAAAAGTATTCAAAAACTTTCTTAAAAATCTCTAAATGTATAAATATCAATAACAAAGAAAAAATTTATAAATTTTTTTAAAAAGGGAGATATCTCAAATGGCCGATACAGAAGCAAAAAATTTAGATGCATTAGAAGCTGAAGTGGTCGCAGAAGCGAGTGCTGATGCTCCTAAAAAGAATGCTGTAACGGCTGAGCCAACTCACTTGTCTAACGAGGCAGAAGATTTAGGTCCAGCTGTAACAAAACCAACTGACAGCAATCCTGACGCAACTAAAAAAGTAAATAAAGTTTCTGACAAAATTAGTGCTACTGCTGATAAAGGTGGTTCTCCAGATACAGCTGGTAAACCAGACACAGACGCAGGCGTGACAAAGGTTTCACATCCTGGTCAAGGTGCTAAAATGGAAGAAACTAACTCGGAAGATGAGGCAATCAACGAAGGCGAAATGCCAGCAGGTCTAAAAAAATACTTAGACAAGAAAGCTGACAAAAAAGAAGAAAGCAAAGACAAAGACGAAAAAGAAGAAGGTTACGGAATGAAAACTGCTTCAAAACATATGAAGAAAGAAGACATTGATGTAACTGAACATGTTGATGCTTTAGTCGCTGGAGAAGATGACTTATCTGAGGAGTTTAAAACTAAAGCTGCGACAGTATTCGAAGCTGCTATCAAATCAAAGGTAACAGAAATCGAAGAATACTTAGAAGCTGACTACCAAAAGAAATTCGAAGAAGAAACCTCAAAAGCTAAAAGCGAATTAGTTGAGAAAGTTGATTCCTACTTGAACTATGTAGTTGAAGAGTGGATGAAAGAAAACGAACTTGCTTTAGAAAGAGGTATCAAAGGCGAAATCGCTGAGGACTTCATTTCTGGTCTTAAAAAATTATTTGAAGACCATTACATTGATGTGCCGGATGAAAAGTACAATGTACTAGAAGACCAAGCATCAAAAATTGAAGACTTAGAGAAAAAACTCAACGAGCAAATCGAAAAGAATGTTGACCTTAACAAATCAAACTTTGAGTATGTAAGAAAGCAAATCGTGGCTGAAGCAGCTGAAGATTTAGCTGACACATCAAAAGAAAAGTTTGTGAAGTTAACAGAAGAGATTGACGCTTCGGGTGCAGAAGAATTTAAAACTAAAGTAGCTACTATCAAAGAAAGTTACTTTGGTAAGAAGACAGACGCACAAGAAGAGCTTGATGATGTGGCGGCAGGTTCGTCAACAGATAATGTTGACTTATCAAATGCAATGGCTGCTTATACTGCTGCTATTAGTAAAACAAAAGACATGAAATTGTCTATTAAATAAGAAAATAGGAGAGAGAAACATGTATCTTTCAGAAACACATGAAAAGAAATGGCAGCCTGTATTAGAGCATCCGGATTTACCAGAAATCAAGGACTCTTACAGACGAGCTGTTACATCAGTAATCTTGGAAAACCAAGAGAACGCTCTTAACGAAGAAAGAGCTTACTTAAGCGAAGCTGCTCCTACAAATGCGACTGGTTCTTCTATCGCAAATTGGGATCCAATCCTAATTTCGTTAGTAAGAAGAGCTATGCCGAATTTGATTGCTTATGATATCGCTGGCGTTCAGCCAATGACTGGACCTACTGGCCTTATCTTTGCAATGAGAAGCAGATATACTTCACAAACTGGCAATGAAGCAATGTTTGATGAAGCCGACACAGACTTCAGTGGTAGAAATGCTGCTGGTTCATCTGTTGATGGTTATTCTTCAACTGCTCATTCTGGTTCACCAAACAACAATCCAGGTGCTCTAAACGATAGTCCATCTGCTGGTACTTACACAAAAGGTACTGCAATGACTACAGCCGCTGCTGAAGCATTAGGCGATGACAGTGGTAACGCATTTGCTGAAATGGCATTCTCAATTGAGAAATCAACTGTGACTGCTAAATCAAGAGCGTTAAAAGCAGAGTACACTATGGAACTTGCACAAGACCTTAAAGCAATTCACGGTTTAGATGCAGAAACAGAACTTGCAAACATCTTATCAGCAGAAATTCTTGCTGAAATCAATAGAGAAGTTGTAAGAACTATCTACATCAACGCTGAGAAAGGCGCTCAAACAGGTAATGTCACAACTGCTGGTATCTTTGACTTAGACACTGATTCCAACGGTAGATGGTCTGTTGAGAGATTTAAAGGCTTGATGTTCCAATTGGAAAGAGATGCTAATAGAATTGCACAAAGAACAAGAAGAGGAAAAGGTAACATGATTATCTGTTCTTCAGATGTTGCAAGTGCTCTTCAAATGGCAGGCGTGTTAGACTACACACCAGCTCTTAACAACAACTTAAATGTTGATGACACTGGTAACACATTTGCTGGCGTATTAAACGGCAGATACAAAGTGTACATTGACCCATACTCAGCAAATAGCTCAGCAACACAATACTATGTTGTTGGTTACAAAGGTACTTCACCTTATGATGCTGGTATGTTCTACTGCCCATATGTACCACTACAAATGGTAAGAGCAGTTGGTCAGGATACTTTCCAGCCGAAAATTGGCTTCAAGACTAGATATGGTCTTATTGCTAACCCATTCGCTGAAACAGGTGCTGCTTCAGGTGCTGTATCAGCAGTGAATGACGCTGGTTCTGCTAACTCAAACAGATACTACCAAAGAGTTAAAGTAACTAACTTAATGTAATATCTTGTAGAGTTTTCTACAACATCCAAAAAGGGCGGCTTTATGTCGCCCTTTTTTTTGCTCTCCATAATGGATAAATAGTTGTATGACTATTACAAACTCATACGATAGACAACCTACAAAGTTTGATTACGCTTCACCTACTCAGTTTAAGTTTCAAATATCTAAACTGCCTAAGGTGGAATATTTCTGTACAGCAGTAAACATTCCTGGTGTTTCTGTATCATCAACTTCACAAAGAACACCACTAGCTGATGTGCCTTTGCCAGGAGAAAAAGTTGTTTTTTCTTCTTTAGAGATGACATTTTTAGTAGATGAAAACTTAGAAAACTTTAAAGAAATTCATGGTTGGTTAATGGGACTAGGTTTTCCTAGAGACTATAAACAATCAAGAGATGCTTTAGGTGCAGGTTCAGATAGATTTCCTACATCTACAGGTGCAGACTTAACAAGTGATGGTGGTAAAGTAAAATATGGTCCAACTAGTGTAGGTGCTTTATATTCAGATGCAACTTTGATAGTGTTATCAAGTAAAAATAGACCAGTCACCGAAGTAAGATTTAGCAATGTTTTTCCTACATCTTTGTCTGGTATAAACTATAATCAAAATGCAACAGATGTTGATTATTTAACGGCCACAGTGTCTATGGAGTATCAAATATATGAGTTTGCTGATGTCGGTGGTTCAAGAACAACACAAGTAAACTCGTAATAAGCTTTACATTTTTGTGTGATTATGTTATTATGTTCTTTAATATGGAGTTATTATGGATTTAGAAAAATTACAAGAACAATCTGAAATAGATTTAAAATTGAATGATGTAGAGTTGGATTTGGAATCACTCAAAACTCCTCAACTATTCAACAAATATATGAAACACTTAACTAAGTTTAAGTTGATGCAAAGCCGTGCTGAAGGTGATTTTGCAAAGGTAAAAAGAAACCTTTGGGAGTATTACACAGGTAAGGCAGACGCTTCTGTTTATGCAGAGAAACCTTTTGATTTAAAAATATTAAAACAAGATGTTGATAAGTATATAGAAGCTGATGAAGAATACATTAAAGCAAAACAAAAAGTAGATTATTTAAATGTCACTGTAGATTTCTTAGATAGAACTATGAGACAAATAAATGGTCGTGATTGGAACATTCGTAATGCAATCGAATGGCGAAAGTTTACAAGTGGAGCAATATAGTGAAATATATCAAAGAACAGTTATTTCCTACAGAGGTCTATATCGCTGATGATGTTTTAGAAGAAGAGTATGTTGACAGTATGAAAGAAGATATATTATTGTCACAACAAAATAAAGATAAAGATAATTGGCAATCTGACCCTAAATTACACACTAAGAAAAAATACAAAGCACTTACTGATAAAATTATAGAAGTTAGTAAACTAGTATTTAAAGACAAAGAATATATTTACGATACATTTCAAATAACAGATATGTGGTCTAATGTTTTAAAACCCGGAGAAGCACATAGACCTCATACACATTCTAATAATATTTTAAGTGGTGTCTATTATGTAGAATCCGATAAAGCAGCTGGCATACAATTTTATGACCCTAGACCACAAGCTGGTGTTATTAATCCTGAATTAAAAAGATTTACAAAATCAAACGCTACTGCTTGGGAACTACATTCAGTCACAAATAGAATGATATTATTTCCATCATGGTTGCAACATTTAGTACCTATCAACAGGTCAAAAAATAAAAGGATAAGTATTGCCTTTAATTTAATGTTGAAAGGTATAGTAGGTCAATCTACAGATTATCAATCAGCAGAGTTTTAAAATGACAAACACCAGATATTTGGTTATAGATAAAAAAAATGATGTCTACCTTAAAATTGAAGCAGACGAAGATATTAGGCGTGAACTCGGTCAATTTTTTACTTTTGAAGTACCTGGTTTTAAGTTTATGCCTCAGTATCGTAATAGGGTGTGGGACGGCAAAATCAGATTGTTCAGTTATCAAACAGGACAAATATATGTTGGTTTGTACCCATACATACTAAAATGGTGTGAAGACAATGATGTTCAGGTTGTTGACGGTACTAAAATACAAGAAACAAAAGTTGATAATGCAAAAGTAGATAAGTTTATTGAAGCGTTAAACATACCATTTAAGGTTAGAGATTATCAAAAGGAGGCATTTATACATGCTGTTAGAAAAAATAGGACATTATTACTTTCACCCACCGCTAGTGGAAAATCTCTTATTGTCTATCTTCTTGTTAGGTTTAACATTCTCAGGTTAAAAGAACAAAAGAAGAAGATATTAATAATAGTACCAACCACATCTTTGGTTGAACAATTGTTTAAGGATTTTAAAGACTACGGTTGGTCGCCAGAAAAAAATGTTCATAGAATATATCAAGGCCATGAAAAAGAAACAAATAAACCTGTGATTATATCAACATGGCAATCAATCTATAAGATGCCTAAAAAGTGGTTCAAAGATGTAGGTATGGTATTAGGTGATGAAGCACATTTGTTTAAGGCCGTTTCATTAACTAAAATATTATCAAAACTTGAAACTTGCCCATATAGAGTTGGTCTTACAGGTACTTTAGATGGTAGTAAAACACACAAACTTGTATTAGAGGGATTGTTTGGTACTGTAAATAAAGTAGTATCTACAAGTGAACTTCAAGATAAAAAACAACTAGCTGATTTAAAAATTTACTGTTTAATACTAAAACATGGTGAAATAGAATGTAAACATGTTAGTGGTATGAACTATCAAGAAGAAATGGACTATATTGTACAATCTGACAAAAGAAACAAATATATTAGAAACTTAGCGGCCGGATTACAAGGTAACACACTATGCTTATTTCAATATGTAGAAAAACATGGAAAGGATTTGTATGAAAGTATTAGAGATAAAGCAAAAGATAAACAAGTTTTTTATGTCTATGGTGGTGTTGACACTGAAGAACGAGAAAAGATTAGAGAGATTACAGAGAAAGCTGACAATGCCATTATCGTGGCTTCGTACGGCACCTTCTCAACTGGAATTAATATTAGGAACTTGCATAATATTATTTTCGCTAGCCCTAGTAAGTCTAGGATAAGAAACTTACAATCAATAGGTCGTGGTCTAAGATTAAAAGATAATAATTCTCATGCAACTTTGTATGATATTGCTGATGATTTAACATATCAGGATAAACAAAATTACACATTATCACACTTCCGTGAAAGAATAAATATCTATAACGAAGAACTATTTGATTATGAAATCCATAATGTGGAGTTAAACAATGAAACCAGAAATTAAAGTAATAAAACTAATAAACGGTGATGATGTTGTTTGTCAATTGCCAACAGGTGAAAAACAACTACCTGAAAACGGACCTTTAATTAGATTAGTAAAACCTTTATTAGTTAGATATGTACCTCAGATGACGCCAGCTGGATTTAGAGATTATATTGCTCTAACAAAGTGGGCGGCCTACACACCTGATAATGTTATTACAATACCTAAAGATAAAATTATGACGGTTACAAACGCCAGTATGGAAATGACAAAAAGTTGGTCCAACATCTCTGAACATTACAATCAAGTTGAGATGCCAAAACAAAGGACTATCCCCGAAAATAAAAAAATGAGTGATGACGATATGAGAAAAATGAATGAAATATTTGATATGTACGAAGATGATGAAGAAGACCCTACAGTACACTAGGAGCTGTTCTTATCAAAGGCGGACACCTGTATTATACACAGGTTGGCAAGCTTGTCAAGCGTGGAACAAAAAAATTCCAGCATTGACATTAAATAATTAATACTGTATAGTGAGGATATTATGGCAGCAAAAAAAGAACATTATGTAAATAACAAGGAATTCTTGGCGGCAATGGTCGAATACAGGAAGTCCGTAAACGAGGCTAAGAAGGCAGGCAAAGACAAACCACCAGTAACAGATTATATTGGTAGTTGTTTTTTAAAGATTGCTAATCACCTTTCTTATAGACCTAACTTTATAAATTACACATTTAGAGATGATATGATTTCTGATGGTATTGAGAATTGTCTTCAGTACCTAGATAACTTTAATCCCGAAACTTCAAGCAACCCATTTGCATATTTTACACAAATAATTTATTATGCATTTGTAAGACGAATTCAAAAAGAAAAGAAACAAATTACAATTAAACAAAGAATGATTGCAGAAGCAAATTATGATGATTTAACAGTTATGCCTGGTGAAGATAGAGAATTTAAAAATCAGTTTACGGAGTTTCTACAAAAGAACACTGTTGTTGAAGAACCTGTTAAGAAAAAGAAAAAAGGATAGAAATTGAAAATTGCGTTATTGAACGACACCCATTTCGGTGTTCGTAATGATAGTCCTATGTTTATGGAATATCAAAATAAATTTTATGATGAATTGTTTTTTCCTTACTTACAGGAAAACAATATTAAAACACTTATACATTTAGGTGATGTTGTTGATAGAAGAAAGTTTATCAATCATAATACAGCCAATAATTTTAAAAAAGTTTTTTGGAATAAATTAGATGAACTTGATATTGACACACACATAATTATAGGTAATCACGACACTTATTACAAAAATACAAACGAAGTAAATGCTTTACAAAACTTAGAATTAAATAAAAAGTCTAAAGTATATAAAAACCCTACAGAAACAGAGTTTGACGGTTGTAATATTTTATTCTTGCCTTGGATTTGTGATGATAATTACGAAGATAGTATTCATGCCATTGACCAATCACAATCGACCATTGTAATGGGTCACCTAGAGGTCAAAGGTTTCGAAATGCACAGCGGCGTTATCAACGACCATGGATTAGAAAAACTACAGTTTACTAAATTTGATAAAGTATATTCAGGACATTTTCATAAAAAGTCAGATGACGGCCGTATCTATTATCTTGGCACACAATACGAGATGACCTGGTCAGATTACAGATGTCAAAAAGGATTTCATGTATTTGATACTGACACCAGAGAGTTGACAAGAGTTGTAAATCCTGTTACTATGTTTGAGAAAATAATTTATGATGATAAACAAAACGATTATTTAACTTATGACATAGAACCATATCATAAAAAACATGTTAAATTATTTGTATCTAATAAGACAGATGATGACATGTATAATATGTTTATTGATAGATTATATAATAAAATAAATTTACATGAATTAAATATCATAGAAGATAACTCTGATTTAAATGCTTCTGTTAGAGAAGATATATTAGAACAAGGCGAAGACACACTTACTTTCTTAGGTAATTATATTGACCAAATTGAAACAGATATAGATAAAAGTAAATTAAAAACATTTGCAAAAGAGTTATATGTTGAGGCGAGTGAATGATAGTATTTAAAAAGTTAAGATATAAAAACTTTTTATCCAGTGGTAATGTACCTATTGAAGTTGATTTAAATAAATCACAAACAACACTAATTATAGGCACAAATGGTAGTGGTAAGTCAACACTATTAGATGCGTTATGTTTTGTTTTATTTAACAGACCATTTAGAATTATTAAGAAAGAACAAATGGTCAACACAATCAATCAAGGTGATTGTCTTGTAGAAGTAGAATTTAATGTAGGCACAAATCAGTTTATAATTAAAAGAGGCATCAAACCAAACTTATTTGAAATTTATAAGAATGGTGATATGATAAATCAAGAGGCTTCTACTATTGATTATCAAAAATATCTTGAAACAAATATAATGAAACTTAACTACAGGTCTTTCATACAGGTTGTTTTACTAGGTTCTTCATCATACGAGCCTTTTATGAAGATGAAACCAAGATATAGACGAGAAGTTGTCGAAGAGATACTTGATATCAGAGTTTTTGGTCTTATGGACCTAATTTTGCGTTCCCAACAGAGCGACCTCCAAAAAAAGTTGGTTGAGGTGCGCCACCAGTGTGACTTAATAAAGACCAAGTATGAAAGTGAAGCAAAGTATCTAAAGTCTCTGGAAAACCAAGGAAGCGACAACCAGAAGGTAGCGCTTAAAAAGGTAGAAGAAAATACTAAAAATAAAGAAGAATTTGAACGAAAACTACAAAAACTCAACGAAGAGATTGCCGTTAGTCAAAGTAAGTTACAAGGGCAGAGTAAAGCACAAACTAAGTTAAAAGAACTAAATAAAATAGAAACTAAGATTGAAACTAATCTTAAATCACACCAAAAAACGCTAGACTTTTTTAAGGATAATGATAGTTGTCCTGTATGTACTCAAAAAATTGATGAACATTTTAAAGGCCAAAAATGCGAAGAAGAAACAAATACAATCACGAAGCTAGAAGAGGGTCTAGTCCAGCTCGTAGAAGAAATCTCAAAACAAGAACAAAAAGTAAGCGCCTTTTCGCAAGTGGCTACCAAGATATCGGAGATGAATTTAGAATTAGCGAAAATATCAACAAGTCTGGAATCACTAAAGAACCACACTGACCAAATATGGATTGATTTTAACAAAGCAGGCCAAAGAAGCACTGACATGGAAACTATCAAGTTAGAACTTGAAGACATGTTAAGAGAAATTAAAGTAGCTGAAGAAAACCTAGACAAAGTAAATGAAGAGAAAAAGTATGTAGATGTATTAAGAGAAATACTTAATGACAAAGGTGCTAAGGCACAAATTATTCGTAAGTATGTTCCTATTATGAATACACTTATTAATAAGTATCTACAGCAAATGGATTTCTTTGTTTCATTTCACTTAGATGAAGAGTTTAACGAAACAGTAAAAAGCAGATTTAGAGATACCTTTAACTATAATAACTTTAGTGAAGGTGAGAAAATGAGAATTGACCTTGCCTTGTTATTTACATGGCGAGATATTGCTAGAATGAAAAACAGCACAAACACAAATCTTTTAATACTTGATGAGATATTTGATAGTAGTTTAGACGGTCAAGGTACAGATGACTTCTTTAAGATTATCAAAAATTTGTCAAAAGAAAACATCTTTATTATTTCACATAAGGGCGATATCTTATTTGATAGATTTACAAATATAATTAAGTATGAAAAAGTACAAAACTTTACGAGGTTGCAAACAGTATGAACAATGTAGATATAACAAATTCTAAATTAGATTTTCAACCTGAAGACAATTACAAAAAATTAAGTTTTCATAGTTGGTTTCCTACAGTAATAGGTGTGGTTGATTGTCCTTTTTATGATGAAGTAAAAGAAACATTTTGTGAATTTTATGATATTAGAGATGATGTAGATAAGAGCATGATGTGGACACCTATACATAATGAAAAAGATGTTTGGGTTATTGAAAAGTATAATAAATGGGTAACTAAATGTGTAAATGAATATGCAAAATTTCATAAACATGTAACACCTTTTGAATGTACAGAAAGTTGGATTATTGATTACCCACCACACTCTTATAATCCATGGCATAAACATAACGGTAGTGTTTATAGCACAGTATTTTTTTTAGTAAGTGACCCAAAAGATAGTCCAACTTCATTCAGGTCACCGGAATATGGTGATATGAAAAATGCTTCAGGTGTAACATCAGATGTAGCTGGTGAAACTAGATTTTATAATACAGTATCAGCACCAACTTGTTATTATGCACCAATACCAGGAAGATTATTAATTTTTAGAAGTCACACTGAACATATGGCAGATTACAAAAAAACAAAAAAGAGAGTTATCATATCTCAAAACTTTGACAAGAAAAAAATTGAAAATGGAGCTACTTAATAATGACTACTGAACTTAAACTAATACCACCTACAGACCCTAGAGTGTTATCTATGATAGCACCATTTACAGACGAAGCTTTAAAAGAACATAATTTTAAAGATAGAAAAGAATTATCAGAAGCTATGTTTTTTGCAATGGGCAAATATGGTGGTATAGGTCTATCAGCAAACCAAGTAGGTTTACCATATAGAATGTTTGTTGCCGGTGGTCATCCACAAATTGAGAACGGATTATCAATTGCTATGTATAACCCCGAAATAGTATCAGCAAGTATTGAAGAAGTATCAATGAAAGAAGGTTGTTTATCTTTTCCGTTTATATTTTTAGATGTCAAAAGACCTAAAGAATGTGTAATGAAATATACAGATAGTGATGGTAAAGAACAAGAAGCTCATCTAAAAGGTATGATGGCCAGAATTTGTTTACATGAATTTGACCATATGCAAGGTCTAGTCTTTACTGAAAAAGTGTCTAAATTTAGATTACAAAGAGCTAAAGAAAAAGGCCAAAAGATGATGAAACAGATGAAAAAACGACAAAAGCAAAACCAAGCTTGACAATCTTAACAAATTAAAGTATTATCTACATTATGACTTATTCGTGGAAAAAAGGTATGACTATTGAAGACCAGTGGCAGGCTTGGAGTGAAGAGAATCCTGTTGATAAAATGGTCGATATAGATACTGATAAATTAAATGAGGCACTTGTTAAAGACTTATCTTATGTGTCTGCTATGGATGTTAAAGAATATACTTTATATCAAAAATGGTGTGAAGTACACGACAAATATCCTACAGTAGAAACAAACAGTTTCTTTGATGATGGTCCTACACTAAAAGATGCCTCACAAGGTGTTTTATTACAAGAGATTAAAAATAACTTTTGGTTACCTGAAGACCCCGAAGAATATATTTACTTAGAACCTGAACTAGTTTATACAGGTGGTGATGGTGAAGAGTTAAAATCTATAACTGGTAGTAAAATGCCAGCAATCTGGAATGGTCTTAGAACTTTCTTATCTACCATGAAAAACAACAGTAACATTGGTAGAAATCTTAACTTTTTAATTAGAGACAAAAAGACAGGCAAGTATCTTGGTGTTACATGTATGTCTTCAGACTTTTTAGATTTGACACCTAGAGATAATTATATTGGTTGGGAAAGAGAACCTAAAACTCAGAAAATGATTAATCATACTTGCATTGGTAGTACAATCGTACCAATACAACCTCTAGGTTATAACTTGGTAGGTGGCAAACTATTGGCACTTTTATGTCTATCAAACACAGTTGAGAAGACATGGGAAAACCAATATACCGATAAGTTAGTAGGTGTTACAACTACAAGTCTTTATGGTAAAACTAAACAAATACCACTGTCTCAGTATGACGGTTTGAAATATTGGAAGAAAATGGGCTGGTCTGCTGGTAGTGTATCATATGAACCTACTTTACCAACAAGAAAGATGATACAGCAGTGGTTGATGAAAAACCACACATACAAATACTTTGAATGGTATGTTGCTAAAAAAGATAGTGGTCAACCACATAAAAGAGACCATAGAAATAGAAGTCACAACTTTACATATAATCAGTTAAAGATTGATAAGAAACTTATTAAATCTGACCATGCTCGAGGCATTTATTTTGGTGAATTGTTTAATAACACTAAAGAATTTCTAAGAGAAGAGATTGATGTATCTAAACTAGAAAGAAGATTTGACAATTCGGTAGAAGCCTTGACCGACCTATGGAAAAACAAGTATGCCAAGAAAAGATTGGCTAGTTTGACAAAACAAGGTAGAGTTTCGAAAGAAACACACTTCTATGATGATATTATCTATCTGACATGGGAAGAAACAAAAAAGAAATACTTAAGCGAAGTAGGGAGATAAATAGAGATGAATTTCAACGAGTATCAAGAAATGGCCAAGACAACGGCTATCTACGACAAGAAACACCAGATTTTATATCCAGCGTTAGGACTTGCCGGCGAAGCAGGCGAAGTGGCGAATAAAGTCAAAAAACTAATAAGAGATGGATATGAGACTAATAAAGATTATCGTGAAGCGTTATCCCATGAAATTGGCGATGTACTCTGGTATTGTGCTGTACTGGCTGATGATATTGGGTTTAAGCTTGCCGACATTGCTAACAACAATCTAATCAAACTAAAAGATAGACAAGCTAGAGGTGTGATTGGTGGCAGTGGTGATAAGAGATGAAACACCGTGTAGTTATCGCAACTGGTGGATTTGACCCTTTACATACTGGACATTTAGAATACCTAAGATGTGCAAAGCAATTAGGTGAGGTGCTGATAGTTGGCCTAAATTCAGATGAATGGTTAGAAAGAAAGAAAGGTAAGTCTTTTTTACCTTACTATGAAAGAGAACACATTTTGATGGCTCTAAGAGATGTTGATAATGTGATTAACTTTGACGACCATGATGATACAGCCATTGACGCTATTCTAAAAGTACAAAGATTTTACCCTAGAGCAGATATCATATTTGCAAACGGTGGTGACCGTACAAAAGATAACATTCCTGAAGAAGAAATATTTAAGTCTGATAACTGGATTAGATTTGAGTATGGTGTTGGTGGTACCGACAAAAAGAATTCATCTAGTAATATCTTAGAAAAATGGGTCGATAATGCAACGGAGAGAACATGGGGTTACTATAAAGTATTACACCATGAACAAGATATCGTAAAAGTAAAAGAATTGGTAGTTATGCCTGGTGAAAGATTATCTATGCAAAGGCATCAACATAGAAGTGAACACTGGTTTATTACTAGTGGTGTTGCCACCGTTTACACAATCAATAATAGTACAGACCAAGAACTAATGGGTGAGTATAAAATGTTTGATAACTTACATATACCTAGAGGACAGTGGCACCAATTATGTAATGAGGAACATGTACCTCTAAAAATAGTCGAAATTCAGTATGGTTCAAGCTGTATTGAGAGTGATATTGAGAGAAAAAAGGCTGTGCATTTTGACGCACCAGCGGAAACATAGACCAGGTCTCAAAAAAAAAATTAAAAAAAAAGCGCTTTTTTTGAAAATAACGCTTGACATCTGTGGAGAACTCCTGTAGGATGTATCCATAAGATGAAAAAGGACACTAATACTATGATTAATCTTGATGTTAAATCAAATCTAGCCAAACTCTTGGCGACAGAAAATATTACAATTCAACATAACAAAGTACCTACTGCTTCGTTTGATGTTAAAAACAGAATTTTAACTCTCCCTATTTTTGAAGAGCAAAAAGGTGATGTTTATGACATGCTTATTGCTCACGAAGTATCTCATGCTCTTTATACTCCTAGTGACAGCTGGGAAGAAATTGCTAGTGATGCTGAATTAAGGTCATATGTTAATGTTATTGAAGATACTAGAATTGATAAACTTATTCAGGCGAAATATCCTGGTGTAGTTAAAAACTACATGAACGGTTTTGATATTCTTGATAAAAAAGATTTCTTTGGTCTTGTTGGTAAAAACATCAATAAAGACCTTATGATTATTGACAAGATTAATCTTAGAAGTAAATCACTAAACAGATTGCCATTTGACTTTAATGACCAAGATAACGATTGGTTGAAAAAAGTTGATGATGTAAAGACCTTTGATGATGTTGTTGCTCTTGCTAAAGAAATGATTGCTTGGCAAAAAGAACAAGTCGAAGAAATGAAAAAACTTCCTAATTTTGATGAGTTGTCTATTTCTAAGGTTTATGACCTTGGTGATGATGAAGATGACTATGATGATATGGATTCTGGTGCTGATGCTGATGAGAACCAAGACCAATCAGATGAGAAAAATGATTTCAATAATTTTGGTGACCAAGAAGCAGATGATGAAAAAGATGCTACACAATCTGGTCCTACAGATAAAGTTGATGATGAAAACAAAGAAGAAGAAAAAGGTGGTTCACCTGAACAATACAGCAACGGTGCTGGTGGTGACCAACCAGAAAAACTTTTAAAGTCTGTTACTAATGATTACTATGAAGAAAAACAAAAAGACCTTTTAAATAAAAAGGCAAAAGGTTTTACATACGGTACTATGCCTGAACCAAATCTTGAAAGTATCATTGGTTACAAAGAGTATCTAAAGCAGATGCAAGACCACAGAAACTATCAAGCTAAACAAGGTTATGGTTACAGTGATAGTAAATATATGCCTGTTCTTAAAGATGCTTACAAAAAGTTTGTAAATGAAAACAAGAAAACTGTTATGTATCTTGTAAAAGAATTTGAAATGAAAAAGTCTGCTCAAGCATATAAGAGAGCAAACACTGATAAAACAGGTATTATTGACCCTTTAAAATTACACAAGTATAAGCACACTGAGGACATTTTCAAAAGAATGACAATTGTACCTGATGGTAAAAACCATGGTATGATGATGTTACTTGATTGGTCTGGTTCAATGTCAGATACTTTAGAGAATACTGTTGACCAGTTATTGAACTTGGTTCAGTTTGTAAGAAAGGTTAATATTCCTTTTGAAGTTTATTTCTTTACTAGTGAGAGAAGAGAAAAACAAGTCAAGTCATTTAACTACAAGAATGGTGATTGGCAGTTTGAGGACTTTAATCTTGTAAACTGTTTCAGCCACAGAATGACTAAAAAAGAATTTGAGTTGGCATGTATGTACATGTTCCACATGGGTAAGTATTTCTCATACAATTATACTTATCACAAAAGGTGGTCTGAAGAGGCTTCTATGTTTAGATATGAAAGCTTTGGTATACCTAGTCAATTCTATCTAGGTAATACGCCTTTGAATGAAAGTCTAATCTTTATGAACAAGTTAGTACCTATGTTCAAAAAGAAATATGACATTGAGAAAATGACTTTTATTACACTAACAGATGGTGGTGCTAATTCATTTAGAGGTTATCAGATTGATACAAGTAAAGAACTTGGTGTTACTGATAAAGACTATGATACTCAAACAGTAATTCAAATTGGTAAGAAAAAGATTATCACTGGTAGATATTCAAGTGGTCTTACTGCTAAGTTGTTAAAACTAATTAGAGTTGAAAACAATACTAACAATGTTGGTTTCTATATTCTTAAAAGAGTTAAGAGATGGGATATTGAAAAGTATTGTGAAGGAAATTGGCAAGAAAGAGATAGGCAGTATGCTACTCTTAGAAAGGAAATGACCAGAGATAAAGCTATCGCTATCAAAAATGATGGTTATAACAAGTATTTCTTACTTGATGGTAAAAAGATGCAAGTCGAGAACTTTAGTCTTGATAATGCGGAAATCAAGAAGGAAACTGTTGGTGAATTCAAGAAAGTATTTGGTAAGGCTATGCAAAACAGACTAGTTTCCAGAGTAGTCCTTAACAAATTTATACAGGAGGTTGCATAAAAATTATGACAACCAACGGAAAACTAGACCTGGTAACGAAAAAAAAATTGAAAAAAAGTGAAAAAAATGGTTGCCAAATGGTTTTTTCTCCTGTAGGATGGATCCGTAAAGTGAGAAAAGAAGTTAAATTTAATATGAAAGGACAAACACTATGTTAAATGTAAAGCAAAAAGAGTTTGTTGACTATGCTGTATCGAAATTCGGTACTAATGAGTTGACAGTTGCTCAATTAAAAGAAGCCAATAAACATTTTGGCAATAAGTATGCACCTCAGTGGTTGATTAAAAACTCTGACTACAAAATTGGTAAGTCATTGTTTCAGTTACCTACAGAGGGTGATGTTACTACAAAAGCAGATGTGCCTGCTACTGAAAAAGTTTTGGCGCCTGTTCAAAATACAAATACGGAGGCCGCATATGTGGTTTCAAGTTTGACAGGAAATATTATTCCTGAAAAAGATGCGACATTCGTATCATTTGGTAATTACTCAGACCTAAAGAGTATTATTAAAAGCAAGATGTTTTATCCTGTTTTTATTACTGGTCTTTCTGGTAATGGTAAAACATTTGGTACAACTCAAGCATGTGCTGAGTTAAAAAGAGAATTAATTAGGGTCAATATTACAATTGAAACTGATGAAGACGACCTTTTAGGTGGTTACAGATTGAAGGACGGCCAAACTGTTTGGCAAAATGGTCCTGTTATCGAAGCCATGGAAAGAGGCGCTGTTCTTCTTCTTGATGAGATTGACCTTGCTTCTAACAAGATTATGTGTCTTCAACCAATTCTTGAAGGTTCAGGAATCTATGTTAAGAAGATTAACAAGTTTGTAAAACCTGCTAATGGTTTCAACGTTGTTGCTACTGCCAATACTAAAGGTCAAGGTAGTGATGATGGTAAATTCATTGGTACTAACGTTCTTAACGAAGCCTTTTTAGAGAGGTTTCCTATCACGTTTGAACAAAAGTATCCAACTGCTAAGGTTGAAGAAAAAATCCTAGTTGGTACTCTTGCCAAATCTGGTAAGAAGGACGCCGATTTCTGTAAGAAGTTGGTTACTTGGGCTGATGTAATCAGAAAAACCTACTTTGACGGTGGTGTTGATGAGATTATATCAACTAGAAGATTGGTACATATCATCCA
>Ga0160423_10000586_pt1 | contig 30082 bp, 22 predicted proteins | sample CRUFie14St8metaG_FD_108191 | JGI IMG/M metagenome (GOLD analysis project Ga0160423, IMG submission 108191) | Marine microbial communities from the Costa Rica Dome - CRUD Field 142mm St8 metaG | ecosystem: Environmental > Aquatic > Marine > Oceanic > Photic zone | place: Costa Rica: the Eastern...
AGTGCTAATGTACCGCCAATATTACCAGCACCAATTAATGCGATTTTGTTTCTAGACATTGATAAGTCCTCCAATGGTTTATTAAATTCTAATTTATTAGGGTTCTCATGTTGGGTTTAGCGCGTTTAAACTTGCTCTACAAGACAATAGAATCTCAGCTTCAGTCACTTATCTCTATCCCGTGCTTCTTTAATATATTCTATAGATTGCATTTCCATCAGCCTTGAGACTGTCCTATCAAATTCGAAACTCCAGTCATGACCAGAATAAAGCTCGGTCGGTTGAGCGGCTGCAGAAAAGACTACATGCCTTTTCGCATCATAGAGAGCATCGACCAGCACCATAAATCTGCGAGCTATATCTCGTTGACTATCCTCCAACACAGGAACATCAGATATTATTATCGATCTGTAGCGGTCCGCAATCGCGAGAAAATCGGCAGCAGCAAGAGGTTTTCTGCAAAGATCATCAAAACTGAACATAGCTACCCCATCACATGCTTTTGGAATAAAAATTTCTCGACCTTTGAATTCAAAACTCTCGCTTGAACTAGAATGGCCGTCGGTTAACTCAGAAAAAATTTTATTTAGGATTCTATTTGAGTCGGGATTACACGGATAGATGTAAGCTTCCATTTCCTTCAGTCTATCCAAGCGATAATCAAGCCCATCGGTCAGTTGCAGAACTTCCATGCGATCCTTAATGAGATCTATGAATGGTGTAAATCTGTCCCGTTGCAAACCATCTTTGTACAGATCGTTCGGATGCCTATTTGACGTAGCAACAACAACAACTCCCAACTCCATCATTGCAGTGAAAAGCCTTGCTACGATCATGGCATCCGCTATATCTCGCACCTCGAACTCATCAAAACAAAGCAATGAATTTTTTTCCGCTAAAAGTTTTGCCGTAGGACCAATCGGCTCACCGCCTTTACCGTTTTTATTTTTATTCCGCCAACTATGGATTGCTTCATGAGCCTCTTGCATGAACTTATGGAAGTGTATTCTTCGCTTTCTTTTTACATTAACTCCATCAAAGAATAGATCCATCAACATAGATTTGCCTCTTCCGACAGACCCAAAAATATATAGTCCTTTGGGGTATGATTCTTTGTTTTTCGATCGAAACGAAAAGAGAGACTTCCAGTGAAAAAGTGGCTTCTCTAAATTATAGCCTGCTAACCTCCGGTGGAGTATTTGAAGTTTATCAACTGCAAGTTCCTGCGCTGTATCCCGTGCCAAAGTGCCTGAAGAAACTAAACTATTATATCCTGCCCAAGGACCTTCTCCTATTTTCATGCCCGTATTCTTATCGCCCCCCGGTAACCGGTAAAATGGCTCCAGCGCAGTAGCTCGCGCCTGGACTTAGCAACCAAACTATCGCTTCAGCCACCTCCTCGGGTCTCCCAACACGTTGCATAGGGATGCCCGGAGCTGCCTCAACTGCCCGATTAGGGAGCCCTGCTGATGCGTGAATTTCGGTGTCTATCATTCCTGGCGACACTGCATTGACGATGACACCTTCTTTAGCAACCTCTCTCGCGAATCCTAAGGTGAAAGAATCTACCGCTCCCTTCGACGCCGCATAATGAACGAATTCATTTGGACCGCCTAGTCTTGAAGCTGCTGAGCCCACGTTGACAATATAGCCGCCTGTACCTCCATTAACCGTGGACATTCGTTTTACAGCTTCTCTACAACACAACATCAAACCAACCACGTTTAGCTCTAATATCTGCCTGATTGCCAACGCGGTCATGTTCTCTACTCTAGCTGTCTTGCCTGTGGTGCCCGCGCTATTTACTAGCCCTTCAATATGGCCTAACTCACTCTCAACTTGTTCAAACATGTTAAGAATATCATCTTCAGACGTCATATCTCCCTTGATGATAATTGATCGTCTCCCGAAGGCGTTCACTTCGTTAGCCACCTTTTTTGCAGCCTCAGCGTCGCGAGCATAATTAATTGCAACATCCCAACCTTTTTTTGCGGCACAAATTGCAGTGGCCGCCCCGATCCCTCTGCTGCCTCCTGTGACTAAAAGTACATCAGACATCTAACCGCCCCTTTTTACTCTATTGCTACGATTTTATTGTTTTTCCTTTTCATTTTTGCCTGCAACTTGTACCTCGACGCCCCCTTTAGCAGCGCCATAAAAGTAATCATTTTTATTAGATTAAATTTCTATATATGAATAGTCCTATCAGTGATGCAGATATCATCCAGCCTATCAATATAATACATATTTGCCGCGGTTTAATTAGCCATAAAACGCCGTTTAAAAATCTTGCAATCCACGACCCCTTAAGTGCTGGATAAAAAAATACAAAGGCACAAAACATTGCGGGGACCGCAGCAAACGTAAAACCTAATCCATATGAATCAGTTAGAGCTAGAAGCGTGCCATAAATGGCTGGATAAACCATCATAGCTATCGATGTAAAAGCCAAAACACCGCCTGTAATCCCACCTACGTTTCCTTCGGGAGAAAGTCTTGCTGTTTCTGCAAGAAGAATCCCATGCCAGCTTAATGATGTCACGTTGTACAGTATCGCAACTAGCAATATCGCATTGTAACTCCAACTTGTGTCAAAGATCCCAACTAACAGACCACCGACCGCAGCAAAAAAACTTATGCCAAACATAACAGTCCTGGCCGACAAATAAGTGCTTCCCAGCCAACCCCAAAGAATTCGGGCACCTATAGCGGTTAAGCTTGCTATTGCAAAGGCGGACCCAGCCTCCAATTCACTGTAATTCAACCCGTCGATCATAAATAAGATGAAAAACCCCGCAAAAACAGATTGCAATCCACCTAGAGAAAAGGCACAGAGAGCCAAATCTCTCAATTCAGGTTGAGAAATAACTATTTTCATAGTTTGAAATGCACCAGAGAAAGAGAATTTAACATCTGGTTTTCGATCGCTGTCAAAATGCTCCCTTAGAGGCTGTAATGACAGCGCGACGAGATACACTATAATGCCTATAATAAAACATGTACCATAGGCATCTAACTGAATGGAGAGATTGAAAGTTCCTATATAAATTCCAGCGCCAAGCAGCGCGGGAACCAGTACCCCTGCGATAAGACTTCCAACGGGGACTCCTGTCTGCTTGATAGAGAAAATAATAGGGGCGAGGTGTTTTGGACTATATTTAGCGAGTATATGTGAACTCGCCGGAGTAGAGACAGATGCTGCGCCCAGCAAAATTGCGGCAACTGGATAAAGCCATAGGATACCCAATGCGCACACGAACAAACTACCCCCCATGAAATACAAACACCATTGACTAATCCGTAGTGCCCCCATACGTATTATAATGGCTCCACAACCCATGGCAGCGGCTATTGATGTGACGTTTTGAATAAATAAGTACAGCCCTAGCCAGGCTCTCGAAATTCCAAAATCCTCTGCTAAACGGTCCGCAAGAAATGGGATCACTATTTGGCAAACATAAGAAAATGCCTGTTGCATCAACATTGAAGAAGTTGCAAGTGCAAGGATTATTCGCCAATCAAAGCGTGCCAGATTCACTTGGATAAGATCCGATCGCGAATTTGTATATTTACTTCAACCAGCATCCCTGGCGCGGTAATTTTCGGCTTATCCAATATCCTAATTTTCACCGGTATTCTCTGTTCAATTTTCCTAGCCCTATTCGATATTGAGCCGCTTTGCGTCTCTTGCAAATCATTTAGAGTGACCTGCCCTATACCAATAACTTCCCCGCGAAACATTTCAAATGGATATGCATTGAGGTGCAGTTTTACCGGTTGCCCTATCTCTAAGTGTCTAATTTGGTCTTCTACGATATTGGCCTCAACCCAGACATTTTCTGGGTCGTGCACAATTATAAGCTCATCGGCATCCTCGACATATTCGCCGGGGTTTTTGAAAATTCTATCAACTATACCATCGGTTGGGCTATGAATTTGCCTTTCAGAAAGATCTACCTCTAATTCCCTTTTTTTTGCTTTTAAGCGCTCTAGCGTGATGGAAGAAATCTTTATATCTTGGTCGAAAACTGCAAGCTCCGCCTGCCTCGATAGTATTTCTTTACTTTCTAATTCAGCCACCCTTATACGCGCCTCAGCGGCTTTAATCTGCCCCTTCAAGTTGAGAACATTATCTTGCTCGTTCTCCATATTTTTTCGCGCAGCTAAATTCTTCGAAAATAAATATCTGCTGCGTTCGAGTTTCTTATCAGCAAGCCGCAATCGATCCTCTAAGGTTGTTAAATCTAATTTCAATGCCTGTATTTGTTCGATCTTGGTCGCAGTTTGCGAACTCAAACTTGTTTCAAGAGAAAACTTTTCTGCAATCAGCTTGTTTTTCTGAGCATTGGCTTCTTTTAATTCAGCTTCTGTTGCCCTAATACGTTCCTGGATTTGCTCCACTTTCATCGTTACGAGCAAATCGCCTTTCTTTATGGATATGCCCTCTTTTACATGGATGTTTTCGATTGTCCCATTTACACGACTTGATACTCTAGTCATATCGGACCGTATCCTTGCATCAAACTCATAAACATGGGTAAACCAATGGAATCCCTCATAAGTGGCAAACGCTAAGCCTACTAAGATGGCAAGTATAGTTATCCATTTGAGATGAAAATTTCGTGTGAGCATAGTATTTAGGATTCTTTCTCAAAGATTCAGGACTCGTTTTAATACGTAATAGGAGCCCTAACCTCAACATTATCTTATGAAAGTTCTACCTTCAGGCAATATAATACTAAGAAAACCCACATGCTGATGGCCTGCACCTGATTCGAATTAGAATTCTTGCTGATATTGATCAAAAGTAGTTAAGGTGTGGGGATCGATTAAACGAAAGTGAACGGATGATAAGTGTGGATGCTGTATTGAAAAATAAATTCGTTGATGCTGAGTTAACTTATATTATTGATGATGGAAAACCTTCTATTCGCTACGTTGATTGGCCAGAAGAACAACATAATGAAAGATTAGCTTCTTACGAACTAAAGCGAACACGAATTTTCAATGGCCGACTACTCGAAAATCCGCCCAAATTAAACAACTTTGGCTTCGAGTTGCTAAAAAGAAAAAGCGCCGTTTCTAACTTTTACGATGAAACAGAGGTTAAAGAACTATATTATTCTGAAACAGCAGAAATCGTACAACAAGAGAGCGGGGCAACATCCGTACATGTGTTCGACCACACCGTGCGCACGCCCGACACTTCAACACATAAAAGAGGGTGGGTACGAAGTCCTGTCCGTTACGTGCATAACGACTACACCGAGCGTTCGGCAGCTCAGAGAGTAAACGATTTTTTTCCAGATAAAGCATCTGACTTGCTTAAAAAACGATTTTCAATAATTCAAACTTGGCGATCAATCGGCAGTATAGTTGAGTCCGAACCTCTGGCACTTTGTGATGGTAAGACTATCCCAGACACAGGCTTTATTCGAAACGAACGCAGGTATAGAAATAGAACGGCTGAGACCTACCATATTAGTTACAACCCCGCGCACGAGTGGTACTACTTCCCACATATGACTAACGAGGAGTTACTTATCTTCAAGGTCTTTGATACAAGCCAAGAAGTCGATGTACGTTTCACTGCTCATACAGCTTTCACGGATCCAAACACTAACTCTAATGCCCCAGCCAGACAAAGCATAGAAATGCGAGCGTTAGCATTTTTTTAACCTTAATTCACACTTACATTTCCGTTTAATTGCAAAAATATAGCTTTTTTGTAAAAACTGGGTTAGCTCCCAGACATTTAACTTTGATTGTTTCTTGTTTGGGAATTCACACGGAATGAATTTATAAACTTTTAAATAGTGAGCATAAATTCGAATAACATTATTAATATCCCGCACACAGAAAATACGTTCCCTGAATTATTGTTAAATACGCAAACGATCGTGCATCGCATTCTGCATTCAGGCAGAAACGGCTTGAAAAGGGGCACAGGACAGTTCACTTCTGCAGACCTAGATCTTTCTCTTCCTAACTTAGTTTTGTAAAGTCATTATCACTCTTCTGGGCGATTTTTGGTTCTTATGAAGATCAAATTCTTACTGCTAACACACCTCGCAACACGCCTAAACATGAAGAAAGTAAATTATACAAAGTTGCGGAGACCAATTCATCCACTAGATACGGGCGAATAAACAAATATTCCTTAGATTTTATGAGCACTAGCTAATTGACGGGAAATAAGTCGGGCATAGAGCCCCCCCTTTTTTAGCAACTCTTCATGCTTTCCAGTTTCAACTATTCTACCTTCCTCCATTACAACAATCTTATCGGCATCGCGCACGGTAGACAGTCTATGTGCTATTATGATTGTGGTTCTATTTGCTGTTAGGGTTTCCAACTCTTTGCGGATAGCTGTCTCATTGACAGCATCAAGATGACTGGTGGCTTCGTCGAGGATGAGTACTGGCGCATCTTTAAGAAAAGCTCTTGCAATTGCTACGCGTTGGCGCTGGCCACCAGATAGACTTGTCCCGCGTTCACCAACTGCGGTTTCCAATCCACCGGGTAAAGTTGCTATCATCCCATTAAGTGCAGCGTTTTTGATCGCTTTTTGCAGTTCTGCTTCAGTCGCTTCAGGCCGAGCTATAAGTATGTTGGCTCTTAACGTATCGTTGAAAAGATAGGTGTCTTGGGCCACAAGTGAAATCTGTGCCCTTAACGTATTGAGGTTGTAATCTTTAAGGTCAATCCCATTCAACTTTACATTTCCAGTGTCAGGATCCCAAAATCGCATAAGTATCTGTGCTAATGTTGTTTTTCCAGCACCCGAGGTACCTACGAGCGCAATTGTACCACCTGAAGGTATTGAAACTGTTATCTCTTTTAAAGCATGTCGATTTTGCCCGGGATAGGAAAAGTTCAGATCTTGAATGATTATATCAAAATCATTTTTTCCAATTTCCGAATTAGTGCCATCCGTTATTGTGATTGGCTCATTCTCAAGCCCATAATATCGCCTCGTGGACCCCAGCGTATCAGCAAGTTGTCTTCCAATCTGTGCAATTTCGGATACAGGTAAAAACGCTGACATTGCGAGTATTGTAAGCAACGGTAGAATGCCAGGTTCAATTTCCCCCGCCTTTATAAGAAGTGCCCCCGTAATTACTACAGCTAGCCCGCCTAACCCAGTCAGAATTTCCAGCATGCTTTGCTGCCAGGTCAACTCATTGAAAAAAGGTAATCGTAAAGCGATATGCTCGTCAGCCAGCTTATCAAAACCATCAGACCTTTGTTTTTCTTGCTGGAAGCTTACTATTTCATTCAGCCCTTGGACAGAATCTATTGCAAAGGCTCCCAATTCACCCGCCGCCTCACGTGCTTTCGAACCCAATCTGTCTACTTTTTTTCTTTTTAGAAATGGACTTACTCCCACTGCTACAAGGAATGGTATTAATGCCATAGCAATCCAGTAACTCTCTAAACCTAATATCAGAATTACTATTGTGGGGATTAAAATAGCAACAAACGCAGGCGCAACTGTATGAGCAAAAAAATACTCAATCAATTCAATATCATGTGTAGCTAGATTCATTAGATCACCAGTCCGCCTGCGAACCAAATAGGCAGGTGCAAGTGCATCCAGTTTGCGAAATGCTTTTATACGCATTTCCGCCAACAGTCTAAAAGCCATATCGTGCGCCACCCATGACTCAAGCCAATGGGCTAGACCTGCTGTTGGCGCCAGCAAGATTAACCAAACTAGATAATCATTGAACTGAACATTATTCTTTAAACTTAGAACGATTAGGGCGCTAGAAACACCTACCCCTATATATGCCAATACTCTGAGGACACCCAAGAAGAAAGTCAGTGCTAATCTACCTTTCCAAGGCATGATTATTACCATTAGGGATGATACAAGTTGGAACCAGTTTAGGCCTTCGGCTTTAATTATACCTTCCGTAAGCACCTGCTTCGCGCCTCCTGCCGTGTCAGCCAATGATTCAGTCCTTAATGGCATATCGACCTCCTGTCCATCTGCGAGGCTTTTGAATTTAGTGTTTTCATTTGCTTGGTCCGCCATCAATTCGGCGTAAATACCTCCATTTTTTAACAGCTCACTATGTTTCCCAGTTTCCGCAATTTTACCTTTGTTGAAGACCATTATCCTGTCACAATCAATTACACTGGATAGTCGATGTGCTAATATTAATGTAGTACGCTCCTTCATTAATTTATCTAGAGCCTCTTGTATGACAGCCTCATTTTCGGCATCGACAGCGGATAGAGCCTCATCTAGCACAAGTATTGGCGAATTTCTCAAGACAGCTCGCGCAATAGCCACTCGCTGCCTTTGTCCTCCAGACAGTTTGATGCCCTTCTCTCCAATAATAGTGTCATACTTGTCTGGAAGTTGATTTATAAAATTGTCTATGTTTGCAGTTTTGGCAGCCTCACGCACCTCTGTATCCGTTGCATCAGGACGACCCATGAGGATGTTTTCGCCGATAGTGCCATGGAATAAAAACGTATCTTGACTGACAACAGCTATTTGGCTTCGTATTTGGTCAAAACTTAGTTCCCTTATATCCACGCCGCCTATGCAAACAATTCCACTTCCAGGGTCAAAAAGTCTTAGTAAAAGTTTTACTAGTGAAGACTTTCCACAACCGCTGGGGCCAACAAATCCAACACGCTCACCAACGCCTACTTTAAAATCTAAATTCTCATGAATAGCACGGGTGGTATTGGGGTATTGAAATTGGACCCCTCGAAATTCCACGGTTGGCAGTAAATCCCCCGCGAAGAACACTGTTTGTGCCTCTCCTACGATAGGCTTTGCATCTAAAATTTTATAAATACCCTGCGCCGCTGACATCCCCACCATACCCTGATGCAGGACACTTCTAAGATCCCGCATAGGTCGGAATATTTCTACCCCCATCATTAAGATGATAAGGAGCCCGGCTAATTCCATTTTCTCGTCAGCTACGCGATATGCACCGAGGATGAGGGCTGCTGCAGCACCTATCGTAATTGCACAATCCGTGATCCCCCTAGATAGAACATTCGTTCCTAAAACCCACATTGTTTTCTGGAACAAGTCACGTGCTTTTACCTCAAGACTATCTGCTCTTTTGGTACTCTGCCCAAAAGATTTCAGTGTGGCTAGACCCTGAATAGAATCTAGAAACTCAGATGCAAAAATCGCGTAGGCTCTCTGTCTGTTTTTTGAACTTTCTACATCTCGGGAATGCCACATTGCTGGTAAAAATAGTGCAAATAGTGCAAACGTAACTAGCGTTGCCGCAACTGGTAAGTCTATCCAAAACACAAAACAGAATATGAGCATAGGCGTTAGAAGAGACACTAATAATTGAGGTATGTACTGACCGAAGTAAGTCTCTAGTTGCTCAACACCCTCCACAAGCGATAATGAAATTGCGCCAGACCGCTCGCTACCAACATAGGCTGGTCCAAGCTTGCCTATGTGCTCAAATAAATTCCGGCGCAACTTTTTTTGAACCTGGGCGGCCGTTTGATGAGCTGTCATCGTTCGCCAATGTTCAAAGAAACCCCGCAAGATCATTACGAGAGCAATCAATAATATTAACCAAATCAACTCTGTAACAGGTTCCCCTTTGAAAAGGAGGCCGAGCATCCAGCCCAACATCGCAAGTCGTGCAACTCCAAAGCCTGAGGAAACTAGGCCAAGTATTGTGGAAAAGAGGATCTTTACTCGAAAACCTTCTGTAAATGACCAAAGTCGCCATTCTAAATGCATTGTCTACCCTCGCGCGCATGCCTAATTTTAGAATCCTATCGAAAAACCGACTTTAGGCTGTCTTTGCTTGGTTCAGATCTAATTCTTCTATCATCTTATCCCGCATGGCAAATTTTTGAACTTTCCCCGTTACAGTCATTGGATATTCTTCTACAAAACGAATATGGCGTGGTATTTTGTAATGAGCTATTTGACCGTGGCAAAACTCTCGAACTTCCTCCTCCGAGCAAGAAGTGCCCGGTTTTAAGATTATCCACGCGCACAGTTCCTCAACAAATTTGACATCAGGCACACCAAAAACTTGAACGTCAGTGATACTGGGGTGCCTATACAGATATTCCTCAATTTCACGGGGATATATATTTTCCCCGCCTCTGATCACCATGTCTTTGACTCGGCCCACAATATTACAAAATCCCTCCGGATCCATAGTTGCTAGATCGCCAGTATGCATCCAACCAGCTTCGTCAATACTTTCTTCGGTTTTTTCAATATCATCCCAATAACCTTGCATTACATTATAACCACGAGCTAAAAGTTCTCCCGTTTGACCTGGTGCTACAATCCGGCCATTTGAATCAATAATTTTTACTTCTACGTGAGGAAAAATGCGCCCAACAGTTGAAACTTGTTTTTCTATAGTGTCATCCGTCTCGCTTGAAGTAATTACCGGACTTGTCTCAGTCATACCGTAAGCAATAATCATCTCTGAACAAAACATCTCATCCACAACCCTCCGCATAATTTCTATCGGACATGGTGACCCCGCCATTATCCCAGTTCTCAAGGAAGATAGATCGAATTCTTTGAATCTCGAGTGCTCCAACTCCGCAATAAACATGGTGGGCACCCCGTGGAGAGCCGTACATTTTTCTTCCTCAACAGCCTCTAAAACAGATAGTGGGTCAAATGCCTCATCCGGATATATCAGTGCTGCTCCATGAGTTAACGCGGCAATATTACTCAGCACCATTCCAAAACAATGGTAGAGAGGAACTGGAACGCAAAGCCGGTCGTCTGAAGTGAATTTTAGACTTTCTCCGGTAAAGTAGCCATTATTTAAGACGTTGAAATGAGTGAGTGTTGCCCCCTTTGGGAATCCAGTCGTCCCACTTGTAAATTGGATGTTGATAGGATCATCGAATTGAAGAATATTGACTAGATCTCTGATTTTATCTTTATTCTTTTCTGAAGCTTTACCTGCCACTTCTTGAAACTCAATGAAACCTCGCTCAATAGGTCCCCCTATCTTAATAATAGTTTGAAGATTTGGTAGGCGTTTTGATTTGATGTTTCCGGGTTCACATAGTGAGATTTCCGGTGCTAGCTGTTTTAACATCCCTATGTAGTCGCTTGATTTGAACCGAGTTGCCAAAATAAGGGCTTTGCATGTTACCTTATTCAGAGCGTATTCTAATTCAGCAACCCTATAAGCAGGGTTTATATTTACCAAAATTAAACCGGCCTTTGCAGTTGCATATTGGGTGACAACCCATTCGCTATTATTCGGGGACCAGATTCCAATTCTATCGCCCGGTTCTAGGCCAAGGGCGAGCAGACCCGCTGCAAAAGCATCGACCTCGTTTCTTAATTCATTGTAGGTCCAACGAACATTTTGGTGCCTCACAATTAACGCGTCTCTTTCCCCCCACATTTCTGCAGCTAGATCAAAATTTACACCCAAAGTCTCACCTAGAAGTGGTTTGGTACTCGCTCCATGCGCATAACTTTGTTTTAGCATAGCCTCCCCCTTTGAGCAGTCTACTCTATCATCCACGACAAACATCAAGAGCGAGAGCTAATCATTATTTACCGAAACAAACAACAAATAAGAGCAGCGAAAAACATTTTCAGGAATTAGTTAAAATATCTTTTCGTGTGGTTGGCTATGCTATCCGAAAAGGAATTCGTTTATAGACTTGCTGCCCGAAAAGTCGTAGATGACGACCCAGAAGGCGGAATACTTTGCCCTTTTGCCTCTGGCGTCTTGTAATTACGAGGTAAAATTGTCTCACCACTAAGATCCAGATCAAATATCGAGGCCATTGAAGAAGGCTATATTTTAGAAATAATTACAGATCGGCCAGCTGCACTCCATTTCCATAGTTTAACTCATTATTCTTGGCAATATCGGGGCATGTGGACTGACCTCTAAGTCTAAATTCATCCAAAACCCGCCAAAACGTTGGAGTACAAGATAGGAAATTGGTTTCAATATAAAGTGGACTTGGAAGCATTCACGCAAGAGCCTAGCTTTAAAGTGAAAGGTAGCGAATTTCGGTTTTTGTTCCCATTCCGAGGGGGACCGGCGACCTTTTTCAAAATGGAATTCGGTAAATTTTTAACCGATAAAACGCAAAGTGATGCAATTTCCAACCAAACAAATCTTAAAAGTCTCCCCTGCCGTTTCAAACCAATATAAAAATTCACATTTTAATTGGTGATCCAATTAGGAAGTACTGTTAATCTAGGAAACTAAGCGTTGTTCACCTTGAAAGAAGATTGACATAAAAATGGCTATTCTATCTAGCGCTTCTTCTAACGTCATAGATTGCGATATTCACCCAACAGTCCCTAGCATCGACGCATTGTTGCCATACATGAACGAACACTGGCAAGATACGATCGTTCAACGGGGCGTTCACGAACTTGAGACGATATCTTACCCCAAAAATGCTCCTCTAACTGTTAGACCGGATTGGCGACCGGAAAAAGGGGTACCTGCCGCAAATGTAGACTTAATTAGAAAGCAAGCATTAGATCCCTTTGGAACAAGTATAGCTATCCTTAATTGCTTATATGGCGTGCAACTTCTAATGAGTGAAGATATGGCTTCTTCTTTTGCTTCGGCTGTTAATGATTGGATTACAGCCGAATTCCTTGATAAAGAACCAAGGCTACGCGCATCGATTGTTATCCCGACCCAAAGCCCGGAGATGGCTGTTAATGAAATAGAACGCTTAGCTAATGATGAGCGATTCGTTTCCGTTTTAATGCTAGTGATGGACGAAAACCCTCTTGGAAGGCGGCTCTATTGGCCAATATACGCAGCGGCAGAGCGACATAGTTTACCAATTTGTGTGCATGCTGGAAGTACTTACAAACACCCTGTAACATCTGTTGGCTGGCCCTCTTACTATACAGAAGATTATGCATCTAATGCCGCGGCTTTTCACAACATGGTAACCAGTTTCATTTGTGAGGGTGTTTTTGCAAAGTTCACAGACCTCAAAATTGTCTTGGCTGAATCTGGATTTACCTGGTTTCCCGCACATCTCTGGCGTTTAACTAAGTTCTGGCGCGGCCTTCGGGCAGAGATACCTTGGGTTGATCGCCCACCTATCGAGATTGCCCGCGAACACTTCAGACTGACGCTTCAACCAATAGATGCTCCGCCAACTACTGAGCAATTCGAGCAACTAATGAATCATATGGGTTCCGACGAAATGTTACTTTATTCTACTGACTACCCTCACTGGCAATTTGATGAGACTAATGTGATACCTGAGGGGATTCCCAAGGATCTTGCAATAAAAATCATGGAACAAAATCCAAAAAATACGTATCCTAGGCTATCGGCACCGCTCAATAATGGGATTGACCAATGAATATTGACATTTTAAGCCATGAAAAAAATCTATTGAAATCTCGTGCGCGCATTGCTGTAGCTGACTGCGATATACATCCCAGTCCAAAATCTGTTGAAATTGAGATTTTTCCGTTTCTTTCAAAACGCTGGCAAGAGTATATGAAAACGTACGGGGTTATCTACAGGCAGGGTTTCCCAACTGGGCCTGCATTTCCCAAAGGGCAACCAAATGCGGCGAGAAGGGACTCTTATCCAACCTCAGGGGGTAAACCGGGAAGCGACCTCGCGTTCATGCAAAGCCAACATTTAGGCCCCAACAATATCCAACTGGGTGTCTTAAACCCGTTGCAATGCGCACAAGGCGTTCAAAATCAGGACTTCTCAGCCGCATATTGCAATGCTGTCAACCAGTGGCAGATTGAAGAGTGGACGTCGAAAGATCATAGACTTAAGGCATCCTTGATGGTGCCATATGAAGACCCGCTTGCCTCAGTTAAAGAGATTGAGAAATGGGCGGGGAATGAACATTTTATTCAAGTCCTTCTCCTAAGCCGGACAGCCGAACCACTTGGACAACGAAAATACTGGCCAATTTATGATGCTGCGTGCAAAGCGGGCCTGCCAGTTGCCATTCATGCCTTTGGATATGGTGGAGCACCTGTGACAGGAGGTGGATGGCCGTCTTTCTACATCGAAGAAATGGTTGGGCATGCACAGAATACGCAGTCTCTTCTTACGAGCATGGTTATAGAAGGCGTGTTTGAAAAATTTCCAACCTTACGATTAATCCTTGTTGAAGCAGGTTTCGCTTGGCTGCCCGCATTATCATGGCGCTTAGACAAACTCTGGGATAGAATGAGAGATGAGATCCCGCAGGTTTCTCGACCACCTTCCCAGCTTATCCGTGAGCATGTTTGGTTGACAACACAACCCATGGAAGAACCGGAGGTATCAAATCAGCTCCTTGATACAATTGAGTGGATAGGATGGGAAAATCTACTCTTTGCAACCGATTATCCGCACTGGGACTACGATGACCCAAGTAGAGCAATGCCCATCAAAATTGACAAACACCAAAAAGAGAGTTTTTTCCTTAATAACGCTCTAAAGCTCTACGGGTTAGAGCAGTAAAGAAAGAGCTATGCCGAAATACATTATAGGTAAAGTCGACCAAATTCCACCAGGAGACCGCAAATTAGTAGAAATCAGGGGAAGACAAATAGCAATTTTTAATCTCAGCGGCGACTTTTTTGGGATACTAGACCGTTGCCCACATCAAGGTGCAAGCCTTTGCAAAGGACGGATAGTTGGCTTAGTTGAAAGCGAGGAACCTGGACAATACACGTTTTCCAGACAAAATGAAATTATCCGATGTCCCTGGCATGGCTGGGAGTTTGATATACGAACGGGAAGATCTCGGTGTGAACCAAATAAGATTAGGGCCACGCAGTATCCGGTTACAGTTAACGATAAGGATCAATTAACTGATGGGGAGTATATAACCGAAACCTTTGATGTCGACGTAGCAGGACAATATTTAGTTATCACAGTATAAGTCACACCAACAGAGCAGATATGTCGGACCTGGGCTTTGGGTTAAAAGCATTGTCAAAGTAATTAAGTTTAACTCGAGAGTAAAAGAGTACAAAAATGAGCTGGTATATTCATCACGTAAATTTACAGGCACATGACGTAGTTCAAACAGCTAGTTTTTTTAGAGACATTATTGGTCTAGAAGAGGGGCGGTGGTCCTACCCTGAAAGCATTGGGAAAATAGGCCACAGCGACGATACACTTGCTTACTTCGGAACCGAGAATCAAGGTCTCCATATTGTAAAAGCGATAACGAGCTTTGCTCATGACAATAATCTTGTACATAACCCCACTATCGGTGGGCACTTTGCGGTGTGTGTCCCAGACATTCAAATTGTAAAAAAGCGCTTGGAGGACGCCGGTGTGATCGTCTCAGATGCTGGTGTATATGCGATGAAAGATATTCATCAAATTTACTGCTACGATCCATCGATGAACGTAGTCGAAATAAACCAAAGAGTAGACAATAAGCATGTAGATATCAAGCAGGATCATCCTATTCGTATAGAACCAGGTGATTGGTATATTCACCATATTAATAGGCAAGTGCATGATATGCCCGCAACGGCCGTATTCTATGAAGACTTAATAGGCATGAAACGTGATGTGTTTCATGTTCCCGATGAGGAAACAGTCGGTGATTTTGATAGGTCACAAGATTCCCTCGTGGTATTTGGACCCGAAAATCGTGGAATCCATCTCGTGCGAGGAATGCCAACATTCCATACTGATAATAATTTAATGCATAATCCAACTTTTGGTGGACACGTTGCTCTTACGGTACCTGATGTGAAATCCGTGATGCGACGAATGGATAATGTAAACCATCTGTATTCCGATGCTGGAACCTATGCAATGGCGGGCATGCACCAAGTATATACTTTCGATCCTTCCATGAACTTCATTGAAATTAATCAGCCAGTAAAATAAAAACACCTTCTATCAAAAAAAACTTTGAACAGCCAAGCGTTCGCGTTATTTTTGCTGAAGTTATTGCTCAAAATATATGATAGCAGTTGTCGAGTTAGGTTTTGGCCTAAATGTATTATTTAGAGGACAATTAGTGAGATGGCTTCACAGACGCTTCAAAACAACTTTGCAAAACGAGGAACCGTTAAAGAGGTCGAAGAAGGTTTAGTACTAATGCCCAAGTTTGGTGAAGACGATCTTATTCCGTGTATTGCCACAGACGTCGAAACCGGAGTTATTCTCATGTTCGCATATATGAACTCTGAGGCGTTAGCCAAAACTATCCAAACCCGCGAAGCACACTATTGGAGTAGAAGTAGATCCGAACTTTGGAAGAAAGGCGAAACTAGCGGACACATCCAAAAAATTGTTGATATCCGAGTTGATTGTGATCAAGACGCGATCTGTTTGATTGTTGAGCAGAAAGGCGCAGCTTGTCATGTTGGCTATCATTCCTGCTTCCATAGATCCGTAGAACTTGGCGCATCACTTGATATGAGCGAGATAAGGTTGGTCAAAAATGAAAAAAACAAAAAGTATGATCCTAGTTTAGTCTATGGCGGAAAGGATAAATAACGAACTACCACCGAGTCCTTTAACCCACTTTTTTCAATGCTAGGAGCCTTACTTTAAAGCGCGGCTGGCTTCTAACACCTCTTCTACATGACCATTAACCTTAACCTTGCGCCAGATGCCCTGAATAACACCAGATGCGTCTATCAAGAAAGTCGCACGCTCTATACCCATATATTTTTTCCCATACATAGATTTCTCCACCCATGTGCCGTAAGCCTCACAAAGAGAGCCATCTTCGTCCGAAGCTAGATGGAAAGGTAGTTCGTATTTAGCTTTAAACTTGTCGTGTTTTGCTACTGTATCCTTAGAAACGCCGACAATTGTGGCATTCAATTCTGAGAAATCTGGAAAGGCATCCCGAAACCCGCAAGCCTCCTTGGTGCATCCCGGCGTATCATCCTTTGGATAAAAATAGATTACTAACGGTGACCCTTTAGCTTCATCAAGAGAAAACTTTCCACTTCCGTCTGTATTTACTTCAAAGCTGGGCGCCATATCTCCAATTGATAGTGCCATAGGTAAGTACCTCCGTCATTAGCAGTGATTGATGCCCTAAGCTTTAACATCCCCCACTTTAATGGTAGATAATAAACATTATTCTGCGTCAAAAAATTCACTATGTGGTAAATCACTTCTAGTATTAAGTCGAGGTTAACTTTATATGACCAAGATAGGGAAAATCCTACTTGAGACTTTTGGGGCTATTGTCGTTGGCCTAATCGTGCTGCTGCTCGTACTTGCTTGGCGCTTATCTGAAGGCCCGCTATCATTAAGCTTCGCTGAAAATATATTTGCGAATTATTACCAAACAAAACACAAAAAATTTCAAATCTCTTTAGGCGAGCCAGCTTTAAAATGGGATGGTCGAAATCAAACACTTTCGATTACTTTTGAGGACGTACTCTTTTCAACCAACGACGGAAGTATAGTTTTAAATGCTCCTGCGGGAAGAATAGGGTTATCTCTAGGCGGTTTACTTGAAGACGATATAAATACCGCTGAGCTTAGTTTAGGGTCAGCCAATATCCGGCTAAATGATCTTGGAAAAAATGATCTCGAGGATAAAATCTTTTCTTCTTTATCGAGGACGACGCCCGCGCCCAAAAATTTAATTGAATCGACCACAGCATTAGTCCTCTCAAATCTGAGTAAAATCACTTTAAAAAACTCAACTTTAACAATTATTAAAAGACAGACTGCGGCTCCGATTATCGTAAAGGGTGTAAATGGTATCTTTAGTAAAAAGGAGGGGTGGGTAGCAACAGTCGAGGGGATTGCTCCACCAGATATTGGTAGTAGTATTTTTGTCATTAAGGCAGAGCTTGATACAAAAACGTTAGACCTTAAGGCCGCGGCACGTCTGCACGACATTCCAATTAAAATGGTATCTCGTCATATACCTTCCTTTCCTGAGGACGCATCAATAGATGCACCTTTGAATCTAAAATACAACATAAAGATGAACTTAGTCACGAAGGTCAAAACGGTTGATGGTGAAATCGAAGCCGCCAACGGGAAATTGTCACTTCCAGAACTTTCCTACAATCCAATCCCCTTTAGACGAATTCACGCTAGTGCAAAAATAGATAATTTATTTTCTTTCCCGACCTTCGGAACATTCAGTATAGAAAGCGATAATTTTACTGTTTCATCCAACTTTCTGTTCGATAAGAAAACACGACAGCAACGGTTTAGTTGGACTATCTATTCAGAAGAAATCGAGGTTAAAAGGCTTAAGCAGTATCTTTCACTTACCGGGCTCCGTGGAAGCAATCTTGAATTTGTCTCCGGAATTCAAAGTGGGATTCTAAACGACATCAGCATGGAAATCACTTCGGCATCAGATTTCAATAATTTTCATACTACAAATTTCGAAGTGGTAAGTGGCAAAGCAAAGTTTAAAAATGTAAAATATAAAACCCAGTATTTAAGACATGTCCTGTCGGGGCTTTTCGGCGAAATTTCAATTGGAAAAGAGCAAATTCTGGTAAACGCGTATGATGCGAAATATCAGAATCTTTCGCTAACCAATTCAAGTATAAAAGTCGATTTAAATAACGGCAAACCAAGCAAACCAACATTCACGTTAACTGGTTATGGGAATTTAGAATCGATTATAACATTCATGCGTGAAGAGCCTTTGGGATTGGAAAAAAATATTAGTTCCATTCCTGAAAATACTTCTGGTAATGCAAATTTTGAAGTAAGCCTGAAACATCAATTTCGACAAAAGAGGGAAGCAGCTGGTTACACCTATTCTGCGAAAGTTGAGCTAACGGATGTAATAATCTCAAATTTTTTACTCAAGGAAGATTTATCTGACGGAAAAATAACGTTGAGTATCGCTCCCGAAAAAACAGAAATAAGCGGAATTGGTATGTATAATGGAGCGCGTGTTTCTTTCTCCCAGATAAAGCCGTTATCCGCAAACCCGTCTTTCACTTATAAGCAGCGATTATCTCTTATCAGTGCGGGGGAAAAACTGTCAGCGCTCCACAGTTCCATGCCATTTAGCGCCACTGGGCCTATCCCTGTAGAGCTCCAAGTAATCAAATCTTCTAAGGGAGTTTCCAAAATCTCTGGAATTTTGGACTTGCAAGACACAAAGCTTTCGATACCAAGACTTAACTGGACAAAACCTTCGGGGGCCGCAGGTCGAGTCAAATTTAATGCTCTACTGGAGAATAATGTTTTAAAAAATCTTACTAATTTTAATCTCGTATCTTCAGATTTGAGCCTAGATGTGGACATGTCCTTTTTTCCCGGAAGTAACAAGCTATCGAGTGCAAAGATACATAACTTCCAAATTGGGCCGACTAAAATGCGCGGATCAGTCAAGCTTGGAGAAAACGGAATTTACCATGCCAAGTTTTTTGGGCCACATCTCAATATAAATCAGATTATGACGGATACATTGCATTCAAACGAATTACAAAAGCCATATTTTATAGAAGCAAATTTTGATGATGTTTTCCTGTGGGATTTACCCCCCATTAAAGAAACTGCGCTTACTATTAAAAACTTTGGCCAATATAAATTCAATATGAAGTTAAGCGGCAATGTCGGTAATAAGCCCTTAAATATTACTTCATGGCTCAACGATGAGATCCGCGAATTTAGACTATCTGCACGAGATGCTGGACAAATACTTAAAGGCTTTGAGATAACCGACTCTATATCTGATGGGCTTTTAAAAATTGAGGGCAAGATTACGGGTGCTGGTCTTAAAGAAGTCACCAACACTAACATTTTAATTGAAAATTTTGGTGTCAAAGACGCACCTCTCTTCACACAAATATTAAATGCAACGTCGCTTGTTGGACTAGTCAATACCCTTAGGGGAAAAGGTATACGTTTCCAGACTTTGCGGGCAAATGTGGCCTTTACCCCAAATAAAATTGAAATTAAGGACTCATTCGCCTCTGGTACTTCGCTAGGCGTTTCAACCGAAGGAGCTATTGATAGAAATTCTGATCAAATGAGTATCAAAGGAATGATCGTTCCAGCATACATATTAAATCGTATTATAGATCAAATTCCCGTTGTCGGGAGAATATTAACCGGTGGTGAGAAAGAGGGGCTGTTGGCCGCGGAGTATTTAATCAGTGGCACGAGAGATGAGCCGGTAGTGTCCGTTAACCCACTGACAGCTTTCACGCCTGGTTTTTTAAGAGCTTTTGTTAAGGCAACACGCAAACCACTTGAATAAAAAAGTAACCGACTAATTACTGTAGCTTTACTAATGCGTGGCGTTTTTTCCCTGCAGATAATTTTATCATTCCGTTAATAGAAATATCCGCAATATTTAGCTGTTTTTCAGGATCGTTGATAACCGTATCATTTACTTTTACACCCCCGTTTGCGATCAAGCGCCGGCCTTCACCATTAGATTGGATCAGCGCCAATTTTCGCATTGCTTCAATCACCCAGACACCATCTTCTAGATCATTTTTATTGATAATAATAAATGGCAGATCTTGTCCTATAGAACCCTCTTCAAAAGTCTTCCGCGCTGACTCGGCAACCGAGTTTGCTACATCTCTACCATGGCAAAGTTGAGTAACTTCATGCGCTAGTATTTTCTTAGCCTCATTCAGTTCATTACCTTTTAATGCACTTAATCTAGCAATTTCATCCAAAGGAAGCTCCGTGAAGAGCTTCAAAAATCGATTCACATCTTCATCTTCGGTATTCCGCCAATACTGCCAGAAGTCATAGGGGCTTAATCTGTCGGAATTTAACCATATAGCCCCTTGCGCTGATTTTCCCATTTTTGCACCGGAAGCAGTTGTTACTAAGGGTGTTGTGAGTCCAAAAACAGATTTTTGATCTATTCTCCGAGCTAACTCCACGCCGTTTACAATATTGCCCCATTGATCTGATCCACCCATTTGTAAGGAGCAATCGAATCGACGACTCAGCTCGAGGAAATCGTATGCTTGAAGGATCATATAATTGAACTCTAAAAACGATAAAGGCTGTTCTCTATCTAAACGAAGTTTAACGCTATCAAAGGAAAGCATACGATTTACCGAAAAGTGCCTACCGTACTCCCTCAGAAATTGTACATACTCCAACCCAGACAACCACTCATCGTTATCGCACATAATTGCATCAGATGGCCCCTCTCCAAAGGTTAGGTATTTTTCAAAAACAGCCTTAATACCTTTTTTATTTTTCTCGATCTCATTATCACTTAATAACCGGCGCGCGTCATCTTTTCCCGATGGGTCTCCTACTTTCGTTGTCCCGCCTCCCATCAAAACAATAGGACGATGGCCGCATTTTTGAAAATATCTGAGCATCATTATTTGAACTAAACTGCCCACATGCAGACTGTCCGCTGTACAATCGAAGCCTATATACGCGACCATATTTTTCTCAGACAAAAGTGTGTCTAGACTTGTCCAATCAGTTACCTGATGGATGAAGTTCCTATCACTCATGACCCTCAAAAAGGAAGACCTGTACTCGGACATATAAAAAAGGCCTTAATATAAGATTAACGTTATATAAAGGGATGTAGCATAACGTTTAAACTCACTCAACATCGCTATCATATAAAGACAGGCAGGATCATTGACGTATATGTTTTTTATGATTACCAAAAAATATGAGCAGAAAAATATGGAACTCTATCGGGCTAATGAGCGGCACTTCTATGGATGGCATAGACGCGGCCCTTATAAAGACAGACGGATATCAGATATTTGAAGAAGGACCTTTTGTCACGGTGCCTTACAAAACGGCTTTCAGAAAACTTTTGGAAAATTTGATCGCAGGAAAAGGCGATTTGAATACGGTGGAAAGTCAGCTCACACTGGAACATGCAAAAGCTGTTTCTGCACTAATTAAAAATTTTAATGTCGCGATTTCAGAAGTTGACTTGATAGGCTTTCATGGACATACCATCTCTCACAATCCTGACGAACAGCATACGTTACAAATTGGAAACGGAAAACTATTGGCTGCCACCACTGGGATTGATGTTGTCAATGACCTTAGGTCATCTGATGTAAAGGCCGGGGGTCAGGGTGCCCCCCTTGCACCAATCTATCATAAGGCCTTAATGAAATCACAAGATCTACCCGCGATCATTCTTAATATAGGTGGCGTTGCCAACATCACGTGGGTTGATACTTTAGATGAAAATCTCATTGGTTTTGATACGGGTCCGGGCAATGCACTAATCGATGATTGGATTAAGAAAAAAACGGGCCGTCATTATGACAATGATGGCTTTCTAGCGTCACAGGGACAGGTACACGAAGATATCTTAAGTGATTTCTTAGAACACCCATACTTTTCCGCCCCAAACCCTAAATCACTAGACAGAAATTTTTTCAAAAATTTAACGGAAACGGCAATTGCTAACTTATCGGTTGAGGATGGAGCCGCTACGCTTTCTGCATTCACTATTAAATCTATAACAAATGCCATCAATAAACTGTCAAAATCCTTTAAAAAATGCATTGTGGCTGGCGGCGGTCGTCATAATGCGTTCCTCATGTCCGGTTTGAAAGAGAGTTTCCCAGATCAATTAGTTTCGTCAAATGATATGGGCTGGTCAGGTGACGCGATTGAAGCACAAGCATTTGCTTTTCTTGCCGTTAGATCTCGATTATATCTACCCATCAGCTTTCCCGGCACAACAGGTGTGACCAAGCCTCAAACCGGTGGTGTTTTCCATCCTAAGAGCTAGTTCTTATTTAAACGTTTATTGCACTTAACAATAAACCTAGTTTACTGTTCTTTTGAATTAGACAGATTGATATGAGGATTAGCTATGAGCGGCCATCCATTTAATACAGATTTGGATAAAAATAATGCGAATTATGTTCCTTTATCACCGCTTTCCTTTTTGAAGAGATCGGCTTCAGCTTTCCCCAATAGAACCTCCCTAATATACGGCAATCAAAAATTTACATGGCGCGAGACACACGAAAGATGCTTCCGCTTAGCTTCAGCGCTTAAAAAGAGGGGGGTAAAAAAGGGAGATACAGTTTCTATCTTGGCTCCAAACGTGCCCCCTGCTTTTGAGGTGACATTTGGCGTCCCCATGACAGGAGCCGTACTGAATGCTTTAAATACACGTCTCGATTCCCAATCCATATCATTTATCCTAGAACACGCTGAGACAAAAGTCCTTATAAGTGACACTGAGTATGCACCCATCATCAGCGAAGCTCTGAAGCACGTTGATCACGATGTTTTGGTGATAGACTATCAAGACCCTGAGACTAGCGAGGGCAAGGAAATAGGATCGATAGAATACGAAGAGTTTCTTAGGGAAGGTGACACCGTTCTCTCTTTATTGCCGCCTGATAGCGAGTGGGACGCAATAAGCCTTAACTACACTTCGGGAACAACAGGAAACCCAAAAGGTGTAGTCTACCACCACCGAGGTGCATATTTAAATGCTATTGCAAATAGCTGTGTATGGGGCATGAAAAAGCATCCCATATACCTATGGACACTACCGATGTTTCATTGCAACGGATGGTGTTTCCCTTGGACAATAACCATGCTTGGTGGCACACACGTTTGTTTACGTCGGGTAGAACCTGAAGCAATTTTTCAGTCGATAAAAAAGCACGAAGTTACACATATGTGCGGGGCACCGGTGGTAATGAACATGTTGGTAAATTCAGATACTAATCTCAGCCCATCCTGGGATCATAAACTATCCATGATGACTGCTGGTGCGGCGCCGCCAGCTGCGGTAATAGAAAAAATGGAAGCATTGGGCATTGATGTTACCCACGTCTATGGGCTTACCGAAGTATATGGGCCCGTGACAATTTGCGAATGGCAAGAGGAATGGAACACGTTATCTCTAACTGACCAGGCCAACCTAAAAGCACAACAAGGTGTCCGCTATCCTGTGCTCGAAGGCCTAATGGTTGCAAATCCTGAAACTATGGAAAAGGTTCCCTCAGATGGGAATTCGATGGGTGAAGTATTTATGCGCGGCAATGTTGTTATGAAGGGATACCTCAAAGATGAAGAAGCTACAAAAGCAGCATTTCGCGGGGGATGGTTTGCCACCGGTGACCTAGGAGTTGTACATCCTACTGGTTACATTGAACTAAAAGATCGTTCAAAAGATATTATCATCTCAGGAGGCGAAAATATAAGTACTATTGAAGTAGAATCCGTTCTTTTTAGGCACCCCGATGTTCTGGAAGCTGCCGTGGTTGCAAAATCAAGCGAAAAATGGGGGGAAACGCCCTGCGCATTTGTGACACTGCACTCGGGCGCAACAACATCCGAAGCTGACTTGATATCGTTTTGCCGCGATAATTTAGCACATTTTAAAGCGCCGACCAGCGTTGTATTTGGGGAATTACCTAAGACTTCCACTGGGAAAATACAAAAGTTTTTACTCAGGGAAAGAGCTGAAAATCTGTAGTTGCTTCCATAAACTTATAGCAGCCCACGTGCAGCCAAGTTTTTCATCAGAGCACCGGCACCAAATACCCACGGTTCGATATTTTCGCTCAAATTCACCTCATTGACTAATGCACCTAAAGTTGGTGTTGAAATCTGAACAAGATCTCCCACCTTATGAGTAAAACCACCCCCAATTTTGTCACGGTCTTCACTAGGCGCAAATAAAGTTCCTGTCATCAGGCAAAATCCGTCGGGATATTGATGATGTTTACCTATTGTTTCATCAACAAGGTCTGTGACGTCTCTGCTTATTTTTGACATTGAACTTCGCCCATGTAGAGTAAATTGATCCAACCCCCTCACCGTCAATGACAGCTCTGCCATTCTTACATCATCGAGTGAAAAGTTCTCATCAAAAAGTCTAATAAATGGCCCAATGGCTGCTGACGCATTATTATCCTTCGCTTTACCTAATAGTAAGGCACTCCGGCCTTCGATATCTCGCAGATTGACGTCATTGCCCAGTGTCGCACCCAGTATTTTTCCTCTAGCATTCACGGCAAGTGTTATTTCGGGTTCGGGATTATTCCATTCTGATTTTTCGAGAATGCCAATTTGAGCTCCTATACCCATCACTGACATTGGCTGCGCTTTCGTAAAAACTTCTGCATCAGGTCCTATTCCTACTTCTAGGTACTGTGACCACATGTCTTTTTTAATTAAAACTTCTTTAAGTTTCTCAGCTTCAGATGAACCAGGAATTATACTTTCTAGATCTAAACCTATAACTTTTTTGATATCGTTACGAATTCCCTGAGCGGCAGATGGGTCGCCCTTTGCCCGCTCTTCTATTACCCTTTCCAGCATACTTTGTGCAAATGTAACACCGCATGCTTTAATTGCTTGTAAATCAACTGGAGCTAATAAATAAGGGTGTCTTTTATCTTGCGAATGCCAAGCCGAATTTTCTAATAGGGAATCAATAACGCCAATTTTAGTTCCGTTAAGATCGCCTATTTTATTTTCAATGCTCTCTGTATTTAGTAATTCCGATATTGTAGGAGACGTATCTGAAATATCTAGCACGTCAGTGCCGCGAACTATCACTGGCGACGGACCAGGGTGATCGCCGGGCACCCAAGCTCTTCCAATTAGCGTGGCTCTCTCTACATCTTCTGGCAGACAATCTTCGGGTCTTAACTTCAAAGCAATATCTACTCCTTAAGATTAAATTGAGGCTAAAGTAGAAGGTGAGGGTATATACTAATCTGGAATACACTTTTGATGCTGTTCACCAAGGCCTTCTATCTCAAGTCGCATTTCATCTCCAGCTTTGAGGAAAACTGGGTCAGGTTTTACCCCTAAACCAACTCCCGGCGGGGTCCCCGTTGATACAATATCACCAGGATACAATGTGAAGAATTGGGATAAATAATGAACCAAAAATTTAACTCCAAATATCATTGTACTCGTACTGCCATTCTGATACGTCTTTCCGTTAACAACTGTACTCATTTTAAGGTTTTGGGGGTCTGGTATTTCATCCTTAGTAACAAGCCACGGACCCGTGGGCCCAAAGGTGTCGCAGCTTTTTCCCTTTGTCCATTGGCCCGATCTCTCAGCTTGAAAGGCTCTTTCTGAGACGTCATTAACAATACAATATCCAGCTACATGCTCCATAGCATTTTCTTCAGCTACGTATTTCGCTGTTTTTCCTATAACGAATCCTAGTTCAACCTCCCAGTCGGTCTTCTCGGAAGTTTTTGGGATACGAACATCGTCATTAGGCCCACATATTGCAGAGTTTACTTTCATAAAAATTATAGGTTCTGGCGGCGGTGTAGCTCCTGTTTCCGCAGCATGATCCGAATAGTTAAGGCCAATACAAATCATTTTACCGACATTACCTACACAGGCCCCTAAACGAGTATTCGCGGATACGACTGGTAAAGCGGACAAATCCTGGTTCACGAGCATATCAAAAGTGCTATCGTTTATCGTACTTGGATTAATATCCTGAATTATGGAAGACAAATCTCTTATCTGACCCCCGGAATCAAGTATGCCAGGTTTTTCAGAACCTAACTCACCAAAACGTAGTAACTTCATAAATTGTCACTCCTATTTATCTAACCCAAAACCCTGTATAACTATTATATCTAGCTTGTTACAGTCTCACCAGCTCGGCTCTTAGTGTCAAGAAAGGTTTAAAAGAATAATTAAAATAACTATCCAAATTTAAAACTTACTCTAAATCTTTTTTTAAGGGGTAGATGTCTTGATTGATGAAGCAATTGGAATTGGGTGCGACTGGGGCACGACAAGTCTTAGGGCATATTTGCTAGGCAGAGACGCTCAGATACTTGAGAAGATTGAGGCTCAAAAAGGGATCATGTCGGTAAAAGACGGTGATTTTGAAAAAGTATTTGAGGAAATTGCAGGAACATGGATGGATTTATATCCAACCTGTCCAATTGTCTTATCTGGAATGATAGGAAGTCGCCAGGGTTGGTTAGAGGCTCCCTATGTACAATGCCCTGCGCAGCTTAATCAGCTTGCAAAAAAACTTACGGTTATCAATTTGATTAGGAAGAGAAAAGTTTTTCTAGTTCCAGGGCTCACCTTTAAAGATGAAGAAGGTATTCCTGACGTGATGCGAGGAGAAGAAATCCAAATATTAGGTTCATCCTCCACTGTCGATCAAAAAGAGCAACTTATTTGTTTACCTGGAAGTCATAGCAAGTGGGTCAGGGTTTCTTGCAGTAATGTAATAGCATTTTCTACTTATATGACGGGTGAAACGTACGAGGCAGTGCGCCAAAATACTATTCTCAGTAAAACCTTAAAGCCAGACGCTTGGAGCGAAGAAGCTTTCATGAGTGGCGTTCAATATTCTAAGAGGAATAAAAACATCCTTTCTCAACTTTTTCACGTGCGTACTCAGATACTCTTCAATGAATTATCTACTGACGAATCAACTTCGTTTCTCTCCGGCCTTTTAATAGGACATGAATTAAAATCAGCACTGCACAACTCTAATGGTCTCGAAATTCATCTTATCGGTGATAAGGCTCTAACTAAAATCTATGGTGATGCTATCAGTGAATTTGGCAGAACAGCAATACAGGTAGACGCGGATATAGTTACCGATGGCTACTACGCATTATTAAAACAAATAACAGAGCATGTTGGATGACACAGAGCCTTATTTCATTCTTACAAAAAAAGCCACTTGTCGCGATTCTGCGCGGCGTCCAATCCAATGAGATAATAAGTATAGCAAGAGTTCTTGTTGACAGTGGCTTCAGCATAATTGAAGTTCCGCTAAATTCCCCCGATCCGCTGGCTAGCATTACGAACTTGTCCAATGAATTTGGCGAGAAAATATTGATTGGGGCAGGAACAGTTTTACAAAAAACTGATGTTCTAGACATAAAAAACGCTGGCGCCAAATTAGCAGTGGCACCGAATGCAAACCCAGAGGTAATCGCAGCTGCAAAGGATGGAGGATTAATTACGATACCAGGTATTGCTACTCCAACAGAAGCTTTCGCTGCGATAAGCCTAGGCGCAGATGCACTAAAACTTTTTCCAGCTGAAAGTGCACCTCCTGAAGTTTTGAAAGCCATTAAAGCCGTACTACCCAGCCCTTTTCCCTTGCTTCCTGTAGGTGGTATAACACCAGAAAAGATTAAACCATATTTACAAGCGGGAGCCTCTGGATTTGGACTAGGGTCTGCGTTGTACAAGCCGGGTTCATCAGCCAAAGATGTTCATGAAAAGGCTGAAAAATTTAACCACGCCCTAAAAGACGTAAGCTGTGAACCTAGTCACTAGCTTTACCAAATCTAGGCTTGAAGAGACTTTGTTAAAAGAAAAAATAGATTTACTAAAAGTTGCTATTTGATTTTTTCTAAAACTCACTAAATACGGGTAGTATATAGACTTAGAACCATTCTAAAATCTAGTGTTGATGATCCTACTTATTTCAATATGCTTTCAACTAGTCGCTAATCAAGAATACTAGCTAAGATTTTATTTTAAGGAAATTGTTTATGGCCAATGACGACAATATCACTTTAGTAGGAGACGTAATCGAGAAAGCTCTAAAATGTGGTGCAGACGCAGCTGATGTTGTCTACTTCCAGAACAACTCTTTGTCAGTTGCCCAAAGGCTAGGCAGACCAGAAGCAATAGATCGGTCTGAGGCAATGGACTTAGGTTTGCGTGTTTTTATTGGGGCAAAAAACGCCAGCATTTCAACAACCGACCTTCAAGACAGCACAATAGATCAGGTTATTGAACGGGTAATATCAATGGCCAAAGAATCTCCTGAAGATAAATACGCTGGTATTGCAAACAAAGATTTAATCGCAAAAGAGTTCCAAAATATAGAAATGTTTGACCCCACAGAGCCCTCGCCTTCAGTATTAACGGAACGCGCAGACTTGGCAGAGGAGGCTGCGCTCGCTGTTAAGGGCGTCAATAACTCAGAGGGAGCTGAAGCATCATGGTCTCAGACGACTGTAGTACTAGGAATTAGCAATGGGTTTATTGGATCTTACAAAAAAAGTAGCCATAGCGTTAGTGCAGTTGTACTTGCAGGAGAAGGTCAGAACATGGAAAGAGACTATGACTACTCTTCATGCTGTTTTGCCGAAGACCTGGAAGACCCCAGCGTTGTGGGGAAAACCGCTGGAGAAAGAGCCGTAAAAAAGCTTTACCCCAAAAGACCCGCTAGTGCGGGCATTCCTGTTATTTACAGCCCAAGAGTTAGCAGCAGCTTAATCGGTCACTTAGCAAACGCTTTAAACGGAAACTCAATCGCCCGTAGAACTAGCTTTTTACAAAACTCGTTGAAACAGCAAATTTTCTCACCCGACATAAGAATTATCGACGACCCTCATCGACCGAGAGGCCTGAGATCTAAACCATTCGATGCAGAAGGTTTAAACACTTGTAAAACACGGATTGTGGAGGATGGTTGCATTAATTCTTGGTTTTTAGACCTCGCTACAGCCCGACAGCTTGATGCAACCTCAACAGGCCACGCGGCGCGGTCCACGGCTGGAAACCCCAGCCCAGCTCCAAGCAATCTGTATATGGAAGCAGGGACGATGACACCGGACATGTTAATGAGTGATATCAAAACGGGCTTATACGTGACGGAATTAATGGGCATGAGTGTAAATATGGTTACTGGGGACTATAGTAGGGGAGCTGGTGGTTTCTGGATTGAAAATGGAGTTTGCACTCATCCCGTTAGTGATGTTACCGTTGCAGGCAACTTAAAAGATATGTTTAAAAATCTTAAACCAGGTAATGACCTTGAATTTAAACGAGGCACTGATGCGCCAACTATTCGAGTGGATGGCATGACAGTCGCTGGGCCCGGCAGTTGATAGAAATTTATCCTAATTTTTTAATAAAATTCGCACATAATTCTGCTGATAGGATATAAAATTCGAAAGATTCACTGCCCTACTTTTCAAATTGGGAGATAGCCACTTTGGATTCCCAGCATAAAGAGTCGAAACGAACCAATACTCGCGTTCTTGTCAGTCGACTTTTTCAGGATTATGTAAAACATCAGCTGGGTTGGCTCGCTATTGCCTTACTTCTGATGGCAGTTGTCGCGGCGACAACTGCTTCTCTGGCTTTTTTAATGGAAACCATTTTAGATGACGTTTTCACAGCGCGAGATAAAACTAGCCTTTACA
>Ga0160423_10000587_pt1 | contig 30068 bp, 26 predicted proteins | sample CRUFie14St8metaG_FD_108191 | JGI IMG/M metagenome (GOLD analysis project Ga0160423, IMG submission 108191) | Marine microbial communities from the Costa Rica Dome - CRUD Field 142mm St8 metaG | ecosystem: Environmental > Aquatic > Marine > Oceanic > Photic zone | place: Costa Rica: the Eastern...
AATGTCATCTTCGCATTTATATTTGGGTTCTGCAAAGTGGGAAGCTGGTCACTTTGCTGGTTTCTTTGATGACAATGGCAATTTTATAAAGAAAGCAAAAGCCCCCTTCTATGACACATATCCTGCCTTTATTGAACAAGCAAGACCACTAATGAAGGATTACGGTATTGTACCAGAATTTAAGATAAGCGAACATGTGGGTGCTTATTTGGTTAAGGGACCAACAGAGCAGAAGTTAGATTTCTTAAACATCACAGGTGGTTTAGAGTCGGCAGATGTGAGTAATAAAGAAAGTTTTTATGAAATTTACTCAACAACAGATTTTCTTAAACACTTTGAGATTGTTCAAGAAGACCATTCAGACTTCGTCGATCCCTTCTCTATCACACTGAAATGTAGCGTTGTTAAGAAGTTCTTACCGTATGAAGGGTTTTACCCTGCTCAAAGAACTGTAGACATTGCAAAGCAGTTTCACAGATCCTACGGAGCAAACATAAACGTAACTGGTAACTTTAAAATTGATGGAAGTAACACTTATGGAGTGCAATATCTACTTAATCCATTATTTTCACCCGGTATTCTATACAACACAATTAAGTCTGGAGTTGCTGTGGACTATCCACTGGTTACAGACACCACTGAACTGAGCAGAGTTGGAACCATCGGTCAGGCTGGTGGTGCAATGATTAGCCAACAATTTGACACCAGAATTCCATTTGAGGCCCTTATCGAGCCTGAAAAGCATTTATCTAATTTAAGATTAGCATCTAACGAGCCCGATCAAAACGGAAACACCGGAGCACAGGTAACTTGGAGCGGTGAAGGTAACCAACTTTATTCCTTAATGGTTTCCAACTTCTTGTCTGAAACCTCTGAGTTCTTCTTAGAAAATAAATCTTATACTACATTATCTTCACTACCACAAGGCGATGCAAACTTTGGTAACGCCAAAGCTGGTCAAGTGTACATGATGAGGCTGAAGATGTTCAGAAACACAACAGGAAATAAAGGTGTCGGAAAGAACATCTTTGGTAAATCTTTTGCTTATCCTCAAGATCTAGTAAGGACGGCGGCGTCATCTTCCGGAATGAACGGGCTCGAATCTCAAGAGACAGGTAGTTTGCGCTCAGCGTTTACAATGTATTCAAGACCTTCTGCCTTTGGTCCACCACAATTCCTTGATGGCGATGCCAATCCAGCTACCAAGAACTATACGGCAAACAACTGGGCTGGCTTTAAATTCTTTAGTTCAAGTATAGAAGTGGGCGGCGTTAAAAATGACTTCTCCTACGAAACTGGCTCTGTATACAATGGAACCGGTAATTTGGCCCAAATGGGAGAGAACTATCCGTTCACGCCGCCATATTACCACGGAGAGGCATGGGCAGACATTACATTTATACCACAGGAGTCAAAGAAATACACACTTGAAGAAATAATCAACAACTCTAGTGTTGAGTTCTATAGATACTTCTTAAGTGCATCAAACGGTGGAAGTGGTGGTGGTGCGGTCTCTGTTCACCCGCCAACGATTCCCGGCATCTCTGATGATACAGTGGTGGTAAACGACCAAGCCATGCAGTTAGCCTCAAGTGTTAATCTATTCTCTCAAGGGGTGCTTGAGCAAGATGTTTCGACCAATCAAGCTACCGGCATCCAAAGCTCAACAAGTGTGCAGGTTGATACAAATGTAGCAAATAAATATAGATGGATTATCCAAACTAAGTTTGAGACACCAATGTTAAACTTCCAACACTATACATATGGTAAACACAGTGTGGGAGACTATGACGGTTCTCAGTATGGTATTACACTTCCCGGTGTTGGTCCAATGCAAACCCCAATTGGCATGTGGCATCAGTACGGACACATACCTCAAAGCCCCACTGAAGGCATTTTCCTTCAGGTTGACGATGTTCCGATGAATTGGATTGCGAACGCAATGCACAAGGTTGATTACACCATTGCTAATCCAGCCGAACGTTTTGCTCCATTGCGAAGGTACGAGTCTCTTGCTGATCTTTGTGGGTTCTCTACGGACCCTGTTAGGTTGGGAGGAGTCGCCGATGCAAAAGAAGTCAGTGAGGCAGTCGTAGCAATACCTTTCTTTGAAAGGGGTGGTCGCCGTAGGCTATTTAGGCTGAACAAGAGAGACATACAATTTGCGCTAGATCCCTCGAAGATCAATTTAGCTGGTGAAACTATTGTGGATATGGTCAATAAGATGAAGAAGTTTGTCATCCCCCCGCAATTCGACTTTGTTACGTACCCTGAAATTAGACCATTTTCTATGTATATATTTGAGTTTACACACACATTCTCAAAGCAAGAACTCGCTGATATGTGGCAAAACTTACCGCCCGAGGTGCACAGAACAGTGCAAGAAGATGAGGCAACAATATCACATGAACTTTTAGCCTATGAACTTCTTGGTCGCGGTGGTCGCTATAGAAGAGGACAGAACGCAGAAAGAGAACTGATTAGGAACGACCGCTCAGAAGACATTAACCCTGAAATACAGTGGCTAGTCTTTAAGGTTAAACAAAGAGCAAAATCCAATTACTTTGAAAAGATTTTTGCTAGAAACGAATCTCAACAACAATCTGCCAATACGCTGATTCAGGGCATCACTTCAACAACATTAGGTGCACAATCTAAGGTTTCGTATAACTGGCCATATGACTTTTTCTCACTGATAGAAGGCGTAAAGATTAGTGCTGAGATTGACTTCATGGAAGTTGATGAGGAAGAGACCATTATTCAAGAAAAGCCAGTGCCCAAGCCCAAGACGAAAGCAACAAAACGAGAAAGAGACACAAGATCTTCAATAGTAAAGACAGCCCTTAAGGCGGTTTCAGGTCTTATTTCTCCAGACGATCTTCGCGCAGCACAGCCGGAAGAAGAGCCAGCAGCAAAAGCTAAAAAGAAGAGAGGTCGAATAAAAAGAAAACGTCGAGTTCATACTAGTAAAAAACAATTAGGCAGAACATCTAAAAAGGGAAGCTTCCCTAGTGGTAAAAAAAGAAGTAAAAAATAATTACTCTAAGAGGGAAAGACTTTAATGTCGTATTTTAATAAAAAATTTGATGTGTTGGGGATTGAATTAAGTCCCTATGGTAAGCATTTGCTTCAAAACGGCAAACTTATGCCAAAATATTACGCATTTTTTGATGACGATGTTTTGTATGACGCATCGGCGGCGGGTTTTACGGAAAGAAATTCTGATATTAAAAACAGAATCTTAAACGAGACGCCTGTTTTGAGGCCTCATTATTTATTCAAAAGCATAGAAGACTCCGTTGTCAAAGACCAACCATTCCCTACAGCGCAATATGATAAAGTCAAAAGACCAATTGCAGATGAAACTGCAAAATTTCTACAATATTCTATGGGAACTTCTGACCCCACAAAGGAAAAAGCCCCAGCGTGGAATGTTTTTTCTTTATTGAATGAAATAAGCAGTTCGTCTAACCAACTAACTTCCTCGACTTACCAACCACTAAACATTGCGCAGCTAGACTTTGATGTAAACTATGAAATATCTATTAGAAATGTTGACGACGATGGACCAGTGGTTGGCATAAAAGGAACACCAAACCTACCACTAAGCTCTGTAAAAGATGATGGTACATACATCAACCTTGAAGAGGAGCAAGTACTTTTACAGATCTTAGAAGAAAACGGATTTCTATTCGGCGACAGCTTGGAGCTAGAAGTTTTTGAATTTGAAACAACAGGGTCGGGACCTTCCAAAGCATTTACCGAAACCCTTAAGCCTTTAAGGTTTGTTAGGAGAGAGCCACAAATAGTCAATGACATTTTGATGGACGATACACCAGACACTTTTGATTATAGAGAAGATGGAGACAAAATAACTCCACAACATGTAGAATACTATTGGGATTGTAGATTAGACAGAGAAATCCCACTTGATGATCTATGTAGAGGAATCAACCAATTGAAAGCCAGTGGGCTTGCTGTTGATGACCTTCTCGATATAGAATGCCCTGACGATGAACTTGAAGGGCAAGGTTCTATTTACACATCACAAGTAACAAGCATAGAGGACTGTGACGATGTCTAACGAATTACTGGGTAATGAAAACCTACCAAATGTATACATAAAGAATGTTTCAATTACTAGAGCGGATAAGCGAGTAAGGGTTTCCCCAACCGTACAAATCTTTGATTTCAAAAAAACTTGGTACAGTGATGAGAGATTAAAAAAGAATTTAAAAATAATGGTAGTTATGTCTACCAGTCCTGAGTTTGACTTACAGGTTTCGACCGGTCGAGTGTCGATGACTCCAAAACACATAACAAGCGCACCTGAGTACGACCCAGAGTTGGTTAAGTTTAAAACATTTTCATTAAATGGTATTTCTAGGATTGCCTTTGAAAATGAGGTGGCACCTGACACTCATGTTTTCCCTTACAAGTGTTCATTTATTACCAAGTCAAAACAAAATGTATCTATCTTTGCAGTGACGTACTTTGACACCCAACAGTTTAGCAACGAAAATGATCTAGAACTTTCTGACAACAACCTCAATGCATATCACGGAGCAATTGTTGGAGAGAGAATAATAAAGGATGGTACTGTTGTTCGAGAAACGCAAATGCTAACAACACCAGACGGCGCCGTATACCATGGACCTGTTCACGAACATATGGATACAATAATGGCTGGATCGAAACACAGCAGCAACCCACACCCAGTGTTGACTCTTACGACCGTGAAGAACACAAAGGTAAAAGATTATAGGCTGCCCTTCAGAACCAAAAGACAAAAACGAAGAAGCCTCAAGAGAAGGCAACCATATATAGGCCAATTATATACCTCTATAAGCGCCGACAATGCCGCTAAATCAACGTTTCCAGTCAACATGGAGGAACTATACCTTCAAACAAGTAAGTACGCTTATAAGCTATCCTCGATGGCTCCAGACATATATAGACAACTACTTGATAGCATAAAAATAGATAAGATTGAAGTCTACAAACAAAGTGTAAGAGTGCACTCTATGACTTCAAAGGCAGGCACTAAGAAAGAGGCTGTCACGCCGATAGGGCCAAGGAGACTGCTGATAGAGTCTAAAGATAGAAAAGACTGTGTTTTAGAGGGCAAAGCCTTGTACACCGAAGGATCAGCAGGCAGGAGAACAATACGAGAAGTTATACTTGACTCGAGCAATGCTAACATTCTAGATGAAGACTTGCCCATCAGAAGCTTGATAAGGGAGATACCCGAAGGTGCGTCAAGATTTTCACGTAGGTTTTATTTTCTAGATGCAACCGTTGGTAAACGCTCTTCTGAAAGAAGCACTTATAGTGTTGAGATAACATACAAAGATCCGACCCCTAAATTTTTAGAGCGAATGACAGCCGACTTTAATATTGGCCTTGAGCAGTTAAAAAATTATCAGTCTAGGATAAGCCGTCGTACAAATTACAATTATTATGCAAACCAAACAAAACCAAATCTATACGAGAACGAAGGTCTTTTATGGGCAAATGTCTTAGAAAATTTTATAAACTTGTACACATTCATGTTTGATGTTAACGAAAACGGATCAGAACTGTATGACAAGTTGGCCGTATTTATTCACCCAAAAACAGCAACGGTTGAATCGGTCAATTGGCTGTACGATAAATATGTATTTATGATTTCACGTTTTTCAAAAAGATTTAAATTTAATAATAGTTCGTTAAACACAAGATTAAAATTAGGTTATGTAAAGGGAGACCCAACTAAAAATCAAATCAAAATAAAGAAAAAGTTCCCAGAGTATGTAGACTTTTCGGAATATAAGAAAACAATATCATTTATTCCCAAAGACATATCTGATCTTTCCAAAAGCGACACTTTGTTTCCAACACTAAGCTATGCTGAATTTAGGGCGATGGCTGCTAATGAAAGGCAAAAGTACTTTGCTAGAAAGCCAACATTTAGTGAAAACAACGTACCCTTTATGCCAGTGGGTATGCTAACATCACTCAATAACATAACGCACCATTCTTACACATATTTCTCACCGGCTGCAATAAACAGCGGAGCCAGAGGGTCAGTTAATTTATCAAGAATAGAAAAGATAGACTTGTTTGATTTTAATTCCATATTCAACGATGTGCCTCGAAGAAGAAGAAACCCTATGTTCAACAGACAATCTGACAGGAAAAGACAAATAAAAAATAAAGAGCACAAGTCCTTTTACGTTAGAAGCAAGAGAAGAAAACAACAAGATTCCAAAGATTATAAAGAGGTAGGCGAAATCGTAGGACCAGATTCTGCTTTCAACAAGGCGCAAAAGAAAGAAGGTATAGTTGATAAGTCAAAGACAAGCAAAGATCTGAAGCAAAGGTTTAGTTCTTTTGATAGACACAAGGAAGCTGACAACTCTCCATCACTCAAAGACTTTGTTCTTTCTAATGAGAAAAACATATTATCTGATGTTTCTTCTGCCAAGAAAAGGCCCGCCCAGATGAGAAGAGAGATTCGAGCAATACCGCTACAGATCAAAGCGCTGCTAGGCTCTCGTTATGATTTTGCGAGAAACAATATCTTCTTTGCTGGTAGGGATTTACTCAGAGATAGTTTGGTTCGTGACCTAATTATAACATCATTTATGACTCTTGTAAAAGTTCAATATCTTGATGGCTATACAGGAAATACTGGAAAGCACAACCTTCAGGCACCAATGTGGAAAGATATGACATCGTACACCTTTAGTAATCTTGTTGTTAAAAACAAAGCAACTGTTTTGTGTAGATTTGTACCATTTGAAAGTGACAAGTTAAAAGTAAGCACAGAAGTCTTAGATAAGATGGGAATAGAGAACAAATATTTTTATGTGGGACCAAGGTCTGACAGGGCAGCATCAATACCACCTAGGAAAACCGACTCAAGAGATATTCAAATTGACAATGTTAGAAATAGCTTTAGAGATAACTTTGAATCTCAAATGACCGCGATGACACCAATTAGTATGGTGTCTTGCAAAACGTTAGTGATAAGACAGTCTAGTTCTAAGAATGGACCTTTGGTAGCTGTAGACTATGGCATAATTAATGACTTGGTTTCACCAGAGTCTACGCAACCAATGCCGACTCAAGATACCACAATGGGTACTGGTGCGACTGCGGTGTCTTCAGCACAAGGCGGTTCTTATTCAAGTTCAGGCGGCGCTATAATGCCTACAGGTGGTAACTCTGGTGGCGGTGGAGGATCTTACTAATGTTTGTAAAGAAAATTAAGTTTTTTGATAATAATGTCGATGATTTAAAAGAAAACTTGGGCAAAAATCTAATTGAAGTCAATGGAAAGCTGGTAGAGTCAACTGAACAAAATCCTGTAAAAATGAGTTTTGACAATCCAAATTACCAAACAGATTTTAACAATTTGCTACAAATGACGCAGACGTTCAGTTTTATACTCTCGAAACAGGATGAAGAAGAGTTCGAGCCATCCGCATCACCGAGAGCGTACCACTACGCTAACATTGTTGCACCAGAATCCAGAAACGTAATAGCCGTTAATGATGACTCAAAAGCAGTGTCTTCGGCACAAGTTACAGCAAAATTTAACTTTGTTTCAGAACAGTACGAAACATTTACCGACAGTATAACTGAGCCCGAGTTACCTTGTATATATCTTGAGTCTGACCCTTTGCAAACAGAGACAATACAAGATTTAAAGTTTTTCCCAAGAACAGTGCCAAAAGCAAGATATTTTTATGACTTTAATTACATTTTGAAGAACAAGTATGTCAGGCCCAATGCTGAGCAGTTCAAGAATTTATTGTTTGGGCAAAACTTTAGTTTTAATATAGCAAACGCAGAAAAAGAACAATATCCCTTTTTCAACAATATAAGATTTAATTACAATACAACAAATGATTTTAAAAACGTATTAAAACAATTTGGCTTCTTTGAACAGTTTATAGATGACTACATTAATGGCTCAAAGGGCTCTACAACATTTAGAGTGCAAACAACTGAGGACGGAGGAAGCAGGCTTGAACAACAAGACCTTTCTCTATTTGATATACCTTCTTGGTTGCAAATGAGCGATTTTTCAATGAATACCACAAACAAAGTGGTATTTGAACCTAGATTAGTTAAAAAGAATAAATACAATTATTTTATAGACAAGATGGCATTTTTTGGAAAAATGAGAAAGTTCTGTAAATCTAAAATGCCTACAGCAGAAGATATCATAAACAACAAACCAGTTGAGACCGAGACACTATTCTATAGAATTGACAAGTTTGTAGAGGGTTCATCAACCCCATCACAATCTTTTTGGATTCCTGCTGATGATAACATAATCAATTACATTGATACGCAAGTAAAGTATGGCATACTTTATAGATATACCATAAGTGCATACGTTGTTGCCTTTGGGTGCTCTTACAGTTATGCCAACAAGCGCATAAAGAGCAAAAAAATGAGCATAGACATGACAGTCACACCTTCATTTCAAGTTATCGAAATTCCAAATATTTATTCGGATGTTTGTAGAATTATACAGCCGCCACAACCCGTGCCAACAGTTTTGTTTGCTAACGAGAAAAATGCTAAAGATTACTTAAAGATTTATCTGAACCTTACCTTAAACTCTAACAATGATCCTCTGAGGGTTATAAATCCGTCTGAGGGCATCCAAGAGAGTCTAAGACAAGAATACGATAGATTGGGAGAAAGGCCAAGATTTGTTTACAACAATGAAAGAGCGTTGTATGAAATTTACAGAACTGATTTTATACCTAAAAGCTTTGGAGATATTGCCGACTATAGGATAGCATCAATCAGGAATGCCTTTCCATCAACTGGTGTGTCCCACAAGGATTATGTTACACCGTTTAAAAAATATTACTATGTTTTTAGAAGTGTGAACTTTCATGGGCTGGTATCTAACCCAAGCCCTATTTATGAAGTAGAGTTAACCAAGGATGCTGATGAAACATTTTTGTCTTCCAAGACAGTTGGGTTCTTCGAAGAGAATGTAAACCAAGTTACTAGAAAGTTTATTAAGCTGATGCAAGCAATACCTGCCTCTCAGCATACAGTTTTCGAGGATAACCTTAACAGTGTACAGACTGAGGATGGTCAACCTGTTGAAACGTTTCGAGGCACAGCTATTGACAAAATAACACTCGGTGTGGCTGACCATCCGATTTGGGGCAAAAAGTTCAAATTTAGAATAACATCAACAACAACTGGTAAAAAACTAGACATAAATGTAATGGTAAACCTTATAAAAAAGAAAACGTTGGAAAATTCTAAATAAATATCTAATTATAACAACTAGGAGAAAATAAAAAATGGGATTTCTTGATAACAGCGGTGACATTATTCTTGACGCCGTCTTAACTGATCACGGAAGACAAGTGCTTTCAAGGGGCGATGGGTCCTTTCAGATTACAAAATTTGCTTTGGGAGACTCTGAAATAGACTACAGTTTGTATGACTCAACCCATGCCAGTGGAAGTGCGTATTACGATTTACAAATTCTACAAACACCGGTACTCGAAGCATTCACAGACAATGCTGTCTCCATGAAAACTAAATTGGTTACTTATGAATCTTTTGACCTGCTGTTCTTACCAGTGATGAAATTAAATGAAAACTTTGCAATAGAAAACCAAAGACACTCTGGCACCGATGCCTTTATTGTTGCTGTAGATGCAAAGACCGAGGATGATGATGGTGGGACTGAAACCGCTGGGATTGGTTTCAACACTAACGGACAGCCAGTTAATGGTATCATATTTGGAGAAAGCTTGGATGGCGGATCCTCAATTAGAATTGATCAAGGTCTTGACACGACACAGATATCAGTTCGTCAGAACTTGCCCGAAGAGTTGTCTGAAACATCTTACACTGTTTCCATTGATAACAGACTTGGTTCAATTGTCACAAAGCAGGGAGCATCTGTTCCTTTGGATTATATCGATGATGACAATATTGGCTACTACACTGTTGATCTTGGTGACGGGACTGTCACACCGATTACCAGTAGAGCTAATTCGCAAAAACAAGTTATTGCTGGACCTAGAGGAACCAAACTTGAGTTCAAAATCGCTGCATCGGTTGATTTGAACACTAGCGCTTTCTTGTTTACAAGACTTGGCGGCACCGTTAACATGACAAATCGCGGTGGCGGAAATACAACAGTTTATTATATTGACTCTATTGTACGTATTACTGGAGTTAAAACAGGCTATGCTATTGACATTCCTGTGAGATTTGTCAAGTTCAAAACAAAAGTAAGTTAAATTAAAGGATAGGATAATATTATGGCTACAGGTGGTGCATTTAAAACTTTAGGCGAAAACGATGTCGTCTCAACAAGGACCCTTCTACACGAAGCAATCCCAATTACTGGATCGATTCTTTCTGGTACTTATGGAGGTGAAAGCGTTGCGTTAGGTAGTGAACCAAACATCAAGAATCATTCTCATGGTATGTTTCAAACCATCTATGATTACCCCTATTTGAGTTCTTCAGCAAATCATATTTTTGATATCACACTCGGTGTGAGTCCAAGCTCAAATGCTTATGCTAGCGTTAGCACACAACAAGCTAAAAAGAGAAACATTTATAATCAATTATCTCAGGTTCTTGTTGGGTATGATGTTACGGGATCTGTTTTAAACTTTGATGCAGATGGTAACATTTTAGCAGGTGGAAGAAAGCATACCGACGTGGTTGTGTTGCCTTTTTCTAGACTTCTTGTAAAAGATGAAATCAAAAAAGGTTCGTTCACAATGAAGATGGGACTGGCTCAGGCGTATGCCGACGCAAAGGCTGGTGGCGAAAAGCAGGTAACAATTACTGATGCCTCCGGTTCAGACGGTTATTTTGTAAACTCTCCTGCTGGTGAATATGGTCTTTTGTTTGCTGAAAACTCTACCTACACTGCTGACACTAGTGTATTAATTCAACAGGAAGAGGCAAAGAAGATTCCTTGTGGACTAATTTATTATCAAGCTGGTATCGTTGTGTTAACTGGTTCGCTGTTTATGGCAGGAACAAATACTAATATAGATAACCAGACAAGAGGTTTGTTATCAGCTTCTGTTTATATGGATGCTTCAAATAATACTTTTGAGCACCAACTTGACAACGCTAATATCCAAACACTTTCTAACAAGATTAGACACCGAATCCATGATATTACCTTTAACAATACAACTGAACTTAATTCTACAATCTATTTCTGTAGAGCGCATCATAGCGAGTTCAATTACTCTACGAACCCAACCTACCTAACTGGTAGTAAGATTCGAGTAAAGACGAATGCTTCAGACACACCTGTGTCTTATATCACAACCATTGGTCTATACAATGACAATAACGAACTCATGGCAGTAGCCAAGTTAAGTGAACCTCTCAAGAAAACACCAGATGTAGAATTTACCTTGAGAGTGCGACTTGATTACTAATGGCTTTATTTGAATTTCATGATGACGATATATTTATTAACACTTTGGAAGCATACCCTGAATTCAGGTTTGTAATCCACAGTGGTTCCGTTGTTATTGATAATGTTCCAGATATGTCTGGTGCCAACTTGCAAAACATTCATGATGTCCCAAGTGGTCACATTTCTTTATACCAAAGAAACATTGATCGCCTTGAAGGGCAAAATCAACATGCTAAGATACTAAAGGCAGGGTACAGACAGTCTTTTAAAATATTCACAGAAGCAGAGCATAATGTGTACTTTAACTATGATGGGGAGTTTATCACTAGCTCTTATAACCACTCTGCTAGTATATCCAGAGACTATTTTAATTCTGACACAAATCGTTTAAGACTGCGTGCGATAAAAAATGCACTGAATGAAAATAAGATCTTTTCTCCAAAGTTTGCATTTAAGAATGGAAAGAGAGATCTACAATCCACAGAAGTGAACATGCTGAGTGTACCATCAATCTTTTATGGACAGCAAATAAAGAAAGGCACTGCTAGTTTAAAATTTTATGTTGGTGGACAACTTGTTGGAGAACTCAAAGATGAAAATAAAAACGGAGAGTTAATTCAAGTTGGCCCTACAGGCTCACCTTATAGTGGTTCTTGTGCAGGTGTTGTGCTGTATGAGCAAGGCATTTTTGTGCTTACCGGTAGTTGGTCACTAGACTCTGCGGCTATTAACTATGGTGCAGACGAAAGACACCCCGGTGCGACCTCTGCCAACAGCAACTCTAAGTGGGTACATTTTGGATCGTACTTGCACGCACCACCAACTATAAACTCTAATAATGGTGTTCCCCTGACAGCACTATCTTCTAGTTTTGTTATTGATTATCAAGGGATCACACAAAAGCAAACCATGACCATGATGGCTCATGCTAGAGTTGGCGAGATTAATCATTCGAATAACCCCACTTACAAAACCATTTCCCACCCGGGAATCGCTGGTTTCAAAGCCAACTCATATCAATACATAGAGCCTGAGATACCAATTAAAAATATAGTCGATACAAAATTAACAGATGTCGTACCAGCGTTTCAAAAGGAGACTTATATAACAAAAGTTGCTCTTTATGATGATAAAAAGAATTTAATTGGTGTTGCAAAAGTAGCAGTACCAGTGCGAAAGACTGAAGGCAGACAGTATACGTTTAAATTAAAATTAGATATTTAACTTTTTTACTTGACACAGGTTGTATAATGTGTTATATTATATTAGAGGTATAAATGATAAAGTATATATGTAATTTTCTTTTTCCTTCTAAAACAGAAAAATTAAAAAAAGAAATAGCAAAAAAATACAAAGAAGCTGTAAACTTCCAACGAAATGGAAATATCAGAGAATACTCTGCCTTGATGAATGAAATAACAAATCTTGAAGATCGTCTAGTGGAGCTTCAAAAATGATTTTAGGACTTGATATTAGTACATCTGTAGTGGGTTTATCAATCATTAATGAAGATAAAGAGCTTATACTTTGCAATGCCATGAAGTTTAAAGCGAACTCTGAACTAGAATTCAGAGCAGAGTTTTTAACGCAAAGCATAAAAGCCTTAGAAACAACTTATAGGATTCAACATGTATTCATCGAACAACCATTCATCGCATTTTCAGGAGGAAAGACAACAGCAGTCACGATGTCTAAGCTTCAGCGTTTTAATGGAATGTGTTGCTATGGTATCTATAGTGTATTTGGGGATAGCCCTACACTCATACAGGCAAACAAAGCAAGAGGCCTCGTCGGCATCAAGGTTAAACGCGGAGAGAAAGCCAAAGAAAAGGCGCTTAAGTGGGTTGAAGAAGAGTATCAAAAAGAATTTACGTATGAGCTTACATCACATGGCAACCCCAAACCGGGAACATACGATATGGCCGACTCGCTAGTGATCGCTAGGGCCGGGCTGGAACTGTTGCGACAAGAAAATACTTGACAAGGGACTCCGAACGTGTTACATTGATTGTATTCGGAGGGACAATGGAACAGAAAAGAAAGATAATAACTGATATTCTAGGCAGTTATAGAAGACTTGGTAATGAACATCTTTATCATTGCCCATATTGCAAGCACCACAAAAAGAAACTATCTGTTAACTTTGCTATTGGTGCCTTCAAATGTTGGGTTTGCGATACAAGAGGGAAAAATTTATATAGAATAGTTCGTAAGTTTGGCAACTACGAACAGAGACAAAAATTTCTTGAACTTCAAGGGCGGCTTGATTTGTCTGAGTTTGATAACTTGTTTCAAGAAATGAATAACGAAGAGGTGGTACAAACTGTGGAGTTGCCTAAAGAGTTTATTTCTCTTTGCAACAAAAGATTACCGATCTCTTCACAAAGACCTTTAGCTTATCTAAAATCAAGAGGTGTTACAAAGTACGATATTCAGCTCTGGAAGATAGGTTATTGTAATGAAGGCAGATATAGCGGTCGTATAATCATACCTTCATTCAACAACAACGGAGACTGTAACTATTTTGTTGCACGATCATATGTTGGTCACAATCGAAAATACTTGAACCCACCTTGTGGTAGAAACATTATCTTTAATGAACTTATGGTTGATTGGGATGAACCAATAGTGTTGGTTGAAGGTATATTTGATGCCATAGTGGCTGGTTCGAATGCCATACCAGTCCTTGGCTCCACAATGAGATCGGAGTCAAAATTATTTCAAGCGTTAGCTATCAACGACACAGAGGTTTACATCGCTTTTGATGACGACGCAGAAAAAAAGACTAGACAAATAATGAAAAACATGTTACAATATGACATGGAGGTATACAAGATCGACACCTCAGCAATTGAGGATGTTGGTTCTATGAACAAGAAAGAGTTTGACTCTGCTATGAGTTTAGCGACTCTAGTGGATAATGACACCTTTTTGTTTGAAAACATTCTAAGGAGTACATATGTATAAAATTGCACACATTGCTGATACCCATATCAGGAATTTAAAATATCATGAAGAATATAGGGCTGTATTTAAGCAACTCTATGCTGATCTGAAGAAAAAGCAACCAGATTTAATTGTCCATTGTGGAGACATTGCGCACACAAAAACGCAACTAAGTCCTGAGTATTTTGCTTTAGCTTCACAGTTTTTAAAAAGCTTGGCTGACATAGCACCAACTTATGTTGTTCTAGGTAACCACGATGGGAACCTAAAGAATTCGAATAGACAAGATGCTATTACACCGATTGTAGATGCACTAAAGCATCCTCGACTACACTTAAAGAAAAATAGTGGAGAGTTTGAGCCACTACCGGGTTTGGTATTTAATGTTCTTTCTGTATTTGATAGAGAGAATTGGGTACAACCGAGTAACAAAGAAGCAATCAATGTCGCACTATATCATGGTGCAATCACTGGATGCAGAACCGACACAGGTTGGACAATGACACACGGAGAAGATACAATTGAAATATTTAATAATTTTGATTTTGCTATGCTGGGCGATATCCATGCACGCCAAGCCCTCGACTTGAAGTGTAGGATTCGATATGCAGGATCAACAGTGCAGCAAAACTTTGGAGAGAGTAGCGACAAGGGATACCTGTTGTGGAATATTGACACTAAAGACAAGTGGGATTGTGATCACGTTGCCCTAGTTAATCCTCGTCCTTTTGTTACCCTTACGCTCAATAAGGACGGAAGTGTGCCAAATGCAAATGTCAGAAAAGGAGCACGGCTTCGCTTGGTGTCTACATCTAATCTACCAATTGATAAGATTAGAAAAGCAACAGATATTGCCAAAACAAAGTACTCTCCTTATAGTGTTTCTTTCTTGAACAAAGGTACAGAAAATCTGCAAGAAACAAAGAGCAGTGTAAATGGTATGGAAAACCTTCGTGACCTAAAGGTACAAGAAAAGTGGATTCGTTCATATTTGCAAGATTATGAACTAGATGAAGAATCTATGCAACAGATTCTTGACATGAACAATAGATATAATAGAGAGGCAGAAAGCAATGAAGAAATCAGTAGAAACGTCATATGGAGAATCAAACAAATGCGATTCGACAACTTATTTAACTATGGGCCAAAGAATCAGATTAATTTTGAAAAACTTCAGGGCTTGGTTGGGATCTTTGGGAAAAACTATAGTGGTAAATCTTCTGTTATTGACAGTGCTCTGTTTGGTCTTTTTAATACCACAAGCAAAGAGGAGCGTAAAAACGTTCACCTCATCAATCAAAACAAAGATAGCGCGACTATACAGATGGTTGTGTCTGCTGGTAACCAAGACTACAAGATTACTAGGAATCTTAATAAGTACGCTAAAAAGCTCAGAGGAAAAGAGACCCTAGAAGCCAAGACCGACTTGGACTTTCACAACATCACTACTGACGAAAGCATGAACGGAGATACTAGAAATGAAACTGACAAAAACATCAGAAAAACTCTAGGCTCTATTGACGACTTTATGATCACCTCAATGGCCAGTCAGCTCGACTCACTCTCCTTTATTAGAGAGGGCTCAACAAAACGTAAAGAGATATTAGCGAAGTTTTTAGACCTTGATCTGTTTGATCAAAAATTTAAGCTAGCCAAGAAAGAATCATCTGATACGGCTGTGCTGATCAAAAGATACAAACAAAAAGATATTACGAAGATTTTGCTTCAAGAACAACAAGCACTGGAACAAATTGAGGAAGAGATTCTTGCTCTTAAAGAAAAGTGTGTTGTTTACGAAAATAAAAAAGAGCGCTTGGCGAAAGAAATGTCTCAATTGGAAAACGATATATCTTCTTTGCCGACAGAGATAATTGATATTGATCTTGTAAACACACAGATTGTAAACAAAACAAAGAGAAAAGAACAAATGCTCAAGGACATGGAGGCGTGTCAAGAACAGATACTTCACTCTGAAAGCCTAGTGAAGAACGCACAGGCACACTTGGAGACATCAAGGCCAAAGGAAGGCACCAGCTACCAGTGCATTATTGATGCGCATGAGGACGCAATGTCTCAGATCAAAGAGTGTCGAAACGAGCTTGCTAGATTTGAAACAGAACGCAAAAGATTAGAGAAGAAAATAAAAATGCTTGACAATCACAAGTACGACCCTGACTGTAAGTTCTGTACAAACAACAAGTTTGTCAAAGATGCAAGAAAAGCTTCTGATTCTTTGCCCGCATGTCTTGAGCAAATTAGTGCTCTCAACGACTCTATTGAAGAATATCAAGCACAAGCGCAAGCACTAAATGTAGAAAACGCAATAGAAATAAAGAATAGTAGAGACAAAGCAGCACAACTGTGTGAAGAAATGTCAAGAGAGATAGAAATGAAAACTATGTCCATCGCAAACTACAATTCAAAAATTTCTCTGTTTGATAATGAGATTAGCAGCCTACAAGAACAGGCCAAAATTTACGAAGATAACAGAGAGACAATTGAGAATATCTCCACATTGATGAGAGAAAAGAAGGCCATGGATACAGCACTGCAAAAAAACCAAAAACTTCTGGACTCTTGCAGTGATAAGATGCAGAACCTATTAATAGAAAAAGGCTCGACCCAAACATCTATTGAAAGGTATCAACAAGAACAAAAAGAACACGCAGCCCTTGAAAAGGAATGGAAAACAAGCGAATTGTATATGCGTTGCATGCATCCTAATGGGATTGCTTATGAGGTAATTAAACAACGTTTGCCCCTGATTAATGAAGAGGTTGCAAAAATTCTGGCTAACATTGTGGACTTTGAAATATTATTTGAGAACAATGATAAAAAGCTAGATATATTCATCAAACATCCAAGATATGAGCCTCGACCTTTGTCTATGGGCTCTGGTGCAGAAAAGACAATTGCTGCTATGGCAATCCGCTTGGCTTTAATTTCTATAACCAATTTACCAAAATCGGAACTATTTATACTTGATGAACCAGCAACTGCGTTAGATCAAGAACACATGGAAGGGTTTACTCGTCTATTGGAAATGATTAAGACAAAGTTCAAAACGGTTCTTCTTATTTCCCATCTTGATGTATTGAAAGATTGTGTTGACACAACGATTGATATAGATAAAAAAGATGGCTACGCAAAAGTGAGTATAAAATGAGCGAAGAAGAAAAAATAACATTACAGAAAAAAATTGAAGAATTAGGCTTGGATGAACACCTGTATCTAAACAACCCGAGAAAGGGTGTTCTTGATGCACTACAAGAAAAAGCAGTGTCAAGAAAGTTATTAGTGTTTATTACGGCTACAGTGCTTATGGCATGGGCACACTTAGACCCTGAAACATGGGGAATGATTGCTATGTGTTACATCGGCGGTCAAACTGCTGTTGACTTTGCCAAAGCTTGGAGACATGGATGACACTTATGAAGATTGTCATTGATGCTAGGAAGATATGGGCATGGTGCAAGGCACACTGGAAATGGTTGGCCTTGGGCTCTGCCGGTATCGTACTATACTGTATGGGTAGAAACAGTGCAAAAAATCTTTTAATTGCTGCCCAAGCGGCAAGAGATCAATATTTAAAGGATAAAGAGGCTATTGAGTCCAATGCACAAAAGAAGTCTAAGCGTAATCAAAAAGCTGTTGATGCATATCACAAAACTGCTGAAATGTTGAAAGAGCAAAGGGACGAAGAGATTTCTGAGATCGATGATAAAACTACAGAAGATGTACTAGATGAATTGGGGATAGACAAGGCATGAAATTATTACTATTACTATTATCAACCGCGATGGCTGAAGAGCCAAAGTATACAATTGTTGAGCAGAATGCTGTTGCGCCCTTTTCTGGCTATCTATTGACACCTGATGCCCTTAATGTTCTAACTGATGCTGCCAAGGTAGGGCTGGCTTGCCCTGCTGAGATTGACTATCAAGTTGGCTTAATGGAAGCTAAGAAAGTCGAGCAGTATGCCTTAAAAGAATCAGAATATAAATTTCACATTGATAATCTAGAGGCAACTCTCGCAAACCAAAAAGAAAGAATACAGACACTTGAAAAGGCTAAGAAGCCAATTCATTGGGCTGTATGGCTCGGCGCTGGCTTTGTGGTCGGCACCGGCACTACTATAGCAATTGCAAATGCTGTAAACTAGAGGGTCTATGAATGATTATCAGAATAATCGAAAAACTTATTTGTCCACCAGCAACTCAAGATCTTGAGTTAAATACAAAAAATCGAGACAGCACAATAAAAAAATACAACTATGGGCCACTAAATGTAGATAAGCCCGGCAAGTATTGGAAAAAGATAGCTGAGTTTTGGAATACAACCGAAGAGGGAGCTAAAAGCTCTCTTTGTGGTAATTGTGTTGCGTTTGATATTTCCCCTCGAATGAAGGATTGTTTACCCGGTGACACCTTTGATGATGACGGCGAGCTTGGTTATTGTTGGATGCACCACTTTAAATGTCATAGTGCAAGATCATGTCATACGTGGGCTAAGGGTGGCCCAATTAAATCAGATTCAGAGTCTGGTGAATGGCAAGAGAAAAACAAAAGCAAGATTGAAGAAGCAGGTAAGTGCCAAAAAGGTTACAAGACACACAAGACAAGAAAGACTAAGACAATGTATGGAAGAACTTATCGTAACTGCGTAAAGGCAGAGGGCAAAGACCCAAAGAAAGGTACAGGAAAGAAGCCAAAGGGATCTGGTCGTAGGCTGTACACAGATGAAGATCCAAGTGATACCGTTAGCGTAAAGTTCTCTACCGTGCAAGATGTAAAGGATACATTTTCCAAAGCGTCGTTTAAGGCCAAAAGCCATAAGAGACAGTCTCAGATAATCAACCTAGTTCACCAGCGAGCAAGAGCAGCCTATAAAAACGCTAAGGATCCTAAAGCTAAAGCAAGACTAAAGAAGGCATACGAATACGCAAAGAAAAGAAAAGAAGCGTCAAAAGAAAAGACTAAAAGAATGAATAAGAAAAAATAAATCTTTTTTCGTCACAATACTGTCACACACGGAGATAAAATGAGAAAGAAAGACCCCAATTACATTGTAAAATTAGAAAAAGCCATAGCAGAAAAATATGGCCAAGAAGCCATTCAGCACCCCAAGAAAAACTGGAATGATGAAAAAGAGGCACAATATGTGGAAGATTTGAAGCTTCTTTACGAAAAAAAACACAATCAAGACGCAGAAGATAAAGTTGATGTTGATGGCGTTTTGATAGACAAAAAACTATTTAATAAAGAATCTAATCGATCTTGCCCCGTTTGTAACACATATTCTTTTAGCTACAGAGACGATCTCTATATGACAAAGTACCAATGCTGTTCCAGATGCTATATACAGTGGGTTGAGGGACGAGAAGAAAGATGGAAAAAAGGATGGAGACCAAATAAATGAGTAATTCAAATATATTAGAAATTGTTCAGGGCCTTGCACAAGCAGCCGCTAATGCTTATGACGGAGCGCACGATAAGAGATTTTCTCACGATGGTGAAGAAAGAAAAGCGGGTTTACGACGTGAAGAGGGCTGCGCCATAATGGATAGTCGAGTCATGGATGGCTTCAATGTGAAGTTTCATGGTGATGTAATGTGCATCACTTACCAGTCTGACATCAAGCTTAAAGAAGTATACGCTGGTGGGTTTGAACAAGATATAGAGTCAACGATCAATGAGATTAAAAACTTTCTCCAAAAAGAATACAAAAAGATTACTAAGAAATCTGTCTCTCTTAAAAAAGAAGGCGAGATTGATGTTATGGTGCAAAGCACATCCCGTGTTCGTTCTTTTGTGCAAGCAAAGCAAATGTTTAAGGTGAGCGGATTAGAAATGGACCAAATCCTTGCCCCCTCTGAATCCAAAGAAGATAACGTTATTAAAGAATGGATTGGAAGAGCCAAGGGTATTATAAAATGAAATTTACTACAGAGCGTTTGAAAGAGATTATTCAAGAAGAGTTAGATAAAATTCAACAAGAAAGCAAATTCGACAACCCACAATTTAAAAAAAGAATGGAAGTTATTAAGGGTATGCTTGAAAAGAACTCAAGTGTTACCATGTACAAGATAAGTTTAGAAGATATAGAAGATGGGACTTACCTAAGAGCTTTTGATTCTTGGTCTGGTGGATTGATGGGTGCGGCAAGAAGAAATAAACATGATGCCCTTGTGCAGCTTTTACAAAAACTTCGCTACGATGTGTTTGGTGGTGAAGGCGTGGAAATGAAATAACAGGATGGTATGGCTTATAAATTATCGAAGAAAGAAATTGTAACAGAAATCGTGCGGTCTGGAAAAGACCCGGTATATTTTATAAACAATTACTGTCGAATTTCCCATCCAATGAAAGGATTAATCACTTTCAACACTTATCCATATCAGGATGATCTGTTGAGAGATTTTAACGATTTTCGTTTTAACATTATTCTAAAAGCAAGGCAGCTTGGAATTTCAACAATTTCGGCTGCTTACTGCGTTTGGTTTATGTTGTTCCATAAAGAAAAGAACATTCTCGTTATTGCAACAAAATTCAGCACAGCAGGAAACCTTGTTAAAAAAGTTAAAAGTATCATGAAGAACCTACCAGATTGGATGAAGGTGGCAACAGTCAGTGTAGATAACAGAACTTCTTTCGAGTTGTCAAATGGCTCGACAATCAAGGCCGCTTCAACGTCAGGGGATGCAGGTCGTTCGGAAGCGTTGTCACTGCTCGTTATCGACGAGGCAGCGCACATTGACGGCCTTGATGAGCTTTGGACTGGTCTATACCCTACTCTGTCAACAGGAGGTCGCTGTATCGCTCTGAGCACCCCTAACGGCGTTGGGAACTGGTTTCACAAAACATACATTGGGGCCCTTGAAGAGGACAATGAATTCAAGACTTCAGATCTACCTTGGGATGTACACCCCGAAAGAGACCGAGCATGGTTTGAAAAAGAGACTAAAAATATGTCTCGAAGACAAATTGCACAAGAGCTTGAATGTAACTTTAATACCTCTGGGGACACTGTTATACACCCCGATGATATTGGATGGGTCAACCAATGCTTACAAGAGCCACTATACAGAACAGGTTGGGACAGAAACTTTTGGATATGGGAAAAGTACATTGAAGGTGAACAATACCTACTAGTTGGCGATGTTGCTAGGGGCGATGGAACAGACTCGTCTGTATTTCATATTATAAAACTAAGCACAATGGAGACAGTTGCAGAATATCAAGGTAAACCAACACTTGACATGTTCTCAAAAATACTGTATGATGCAGGAGTGGAATATGGAAAATGTCTTTTGGTTGTAGAAAATAATGGTATAGGTGTATCAGTACTTGAAAAACTAATTAATCTTGGATACCCCAATCTTTATTATTCTATGAAATCTAGTCACGAGTTTGTGGAAGCTGCCCGTGGGGAGCATACAAACAATGCAATAGCTGGATTCACCACGTCAACAAAAACTAGACCTTTGATTGTAGCAAAGCTAGAGGAGTATATAAGAAACAAAGTTATTAGAATTTATTCAAATCGTTTGTTCCACGAAATGAAAACATTTATTTGGAAGAATGGAAAACCGCAAGCGATGAGATCTTATAATGATGACTTAGTAATGGCCTTGGCTATAGCATGTTGGGTTAGAGATACTGCTATCGAAATAAATCACAAACAGATAGAATATCAAAAAGCTATGTTAAATTCTATGTATTGTACCACAAAGAAACTAAATACTAGTATAAAAGGAATGAATGAGTACAAAGAAAAAACCAGCTATAAAGACAAACTAAAAGAAAAAAGAGACAAGATCATTCCACACTCATGGATTTTTAAAGGATAGAAAATTATGGCCCGAAGAAAAAAATATTACAATAGAAACCAACCCTATAACCCTCAATCAGATTTATTTAAATCATTGACTAGGTTATTTTCTGGTCCGATAACACAAAGAAGAACTCAAACAGGTAGACACCTTAAGAGAAGACATCTAGATATTTATGCTCAAAGCTTTAAGTCTGCCAGTGGTAGACAATTTAAGAAGGCTGAGTACAACCCGATGAACAACCTAGCGGTCAATATGGTTGGAAACCGCAATAGAACTGATAGGTATGTAGATTTTGAAGAGATGGAGTATGTACCAGAAATTGCCTCATCTCTTGACATATACGCTGACGAAATGACAACTCATTCAAGCATCAATCCAATGTTAAAGATTCGCTGTCCTAATGAAGAGATAAAACATGTACTACACAACTTATACCACAATGTTCTTAATATAGAACATAACCTCTTTGGCTGGTCTAGGTCTATGTGTAAGTATGGAGATTTATTTTTATATTTAGATATTGACGAAGAGACAGGCATAAGAAACTGTATTGGCTTACCTGCTAATGAAATTGAAAGATTGGAGGGTGAAGACATATCCAATCCAAACTATGTTCAGTTCCAATGGAACAGTGCTGGTTTAACGCTCGAGAATTGGCAAATGGCGCACTTTAGAATCCTCGGAGGGGATAAGCATGCCCCTTATGGTACAAGCGTTCTAGAGGCATCTAGGCGCATCTACAGGCAACTTATTTTATTAGAGGATGCCATGATGGCATACCGTATCGTTCGAGCACCAGAAAGACGTGTATTTAAGATTGATGTTGGCTCAATCGCGCCACAAGATGTTGAACAATACATGCAAAAAGTTATGACGCAAATGAAACGTCATCAAATCACAGACCCTACAACTGGTAAGGTTGATTTGAGATACAATCCGCTTTCAATCGAAGAAGATTATTATATTCCTATTCGTGGTACATCCAATACAGACATAGTTAATCTTCCCGGTGGCGCAATGACCGCTACTATTGAAGATGTAAAATACTTAAGAGATAAGCTGTTTGCGGCTCTTAAAGTGCCACAGTCTTACTTAACAATGGGTGAAGGTGCCCAAGAAGACAAAACGTCCTTAGCACAGAAAGATATTAGATTTGCTAGAACCATTCAAAGGCTTCAAAGAGTCGTTGTTTCAGAGCTTGAAAAGATTGGGATTATCCATTTGTTTACGCTTGGATATCGTAATGATGACCTATTGTCTTTCAAACTATTCCTGAACAACCCTTCTAAGATTGCAGAGTTGCAAGAATTGGAGCAATGGGATAAAAAATTCAGTGTTGCTGGTAACGCTACAGAGGGTTATTTCAGCAAGCGTTGGGTTGCAGAACACCTCTTTGGGATGTCAGAGGACGAATTCTTACGTAACCAAAGAGAGATGTTTTTTGATAAGAAATTCATGGCCAAGTTGGAGGCTGCTAATGCTGGTGGAGAAGCCGGTGAACAACCGGGAGGTAAAGGCGGCCTTGCAGGCGGTCTTGGCGACCTTGGCGGTGGCCTTGGAGACGACAAAAAAGATGACAAACCCGGTGGCGCATTGGGTGATCTGGGTGGCGATAAGCCTCCCGGTGGCGCGGATAAAGGCGAGACACCAACTGGGGGCAAGCCCGGTGGTGATCAAGGAGGTGATGACAATGTACTTCTCGCCACTCCGCCCGCCAAAAGAGACGATGATGCAACCCCGTCTTATACAAGAGGCTCTTATAATATGAAGAAGGGCGCTGGTAGCCCCGCAAGAAAAAAGAGACACGCTCAGTTCCACAAGAACATTCCTGATCACGGCCAGAACGCTAGAAGCAGAAACCCTGCGATGTCTTTAGCGGGTACATACACACACAAGACGGACCCACTATCTTATGGAAACATGAATGAGGCAAAGTCGTTTGAAGATTTAGAGGAACAGAAACTATTTAATTCAAGCAGTGAAGTTGATAGTTTAATTGACTCATTATTTAAAAAGGAAAAAAAGCATGAAGCACAATAAGAAAAGAAATACCGCTTTTCTTTACGAATGTTTAATCAAGGAATTAACGAAAGCGGTTGTTCGTAAAAATGAAAACAAAAAATCTAAAGTTTTATCAATTTTGAAACAGAATTTTAGCAAAGGTACTGCACTAAGTGAAGACCTAGAAATGTATAAGCAATTAATGTCTACGAATTGTAAAGATTCCGACCGGGCAAAAAGATTTATTTATGAGGTTAGAAAAGACTGGGAAAACTTGGATCGTAAAGTAATATTTAACCAACAAACAAATCTTATAAAACAAATCAATGAAGAATTGGATCCCAAAGTGTTCTCTTGCTTCGTAGACAATTACCGAGATATCGCAACTGTGGGTTCTTTTTTGCAGTCTACAAACTACAAAGCGAAACAAAGAATTGTTTCAGAAGATAGAGTTATGCATTTGATCACAAACGAAACAAGCGAAACAAAAGATTTAAAACACATAGACAACTTGACCTATAAAACATTTGTTGAAAAATTTAATGAATCTTATAAAAACACTTTGCGACAAGAGCAAAGAACCCTGCTGACAAGTTATATAACCTCTTTTTCAAACAACGGTTTAGAACTGAAAGTGTACATGAACGAGGAGATACGTAGACTAAAAGAAAAAATAAATACTTTAGTAGATAAAAGTACGATTTCTGACGATTACAAGTCAAAATTTTTACAAATTTCTGAGAAGCTAGACTCGTTTTCCAAGAGACAAATAGATGAAACCATGGTTAGAGATATCTTTTATCTACAAGATTTAATAGTTGAGGTATCAAGAGATGCCTAAGTTAAACATTGTTGGTAGCCAACCTCAGCCTGCTCCTGAAAAAATTACACTAAACATCAATCCACCAGAAGATCCCAACCTAATAAGAATAGAGATATTCGACCCAGATGTGGACAGAGTAATCTTTAATATCCAAGCTCGACGAGCATTAAATGGAGATATTATGATCTTTGAACACAAGGATATTGACATTGTTGTAATGAAAGGACAGAATAAAATTGTGGCCTTTGCCAAAGAATTGATGTCAGAAGTGGTGTACGGTGCTGAAAGCAGACTTATGGAACACCTTCGACGCGCTGGTATTATAGAATATGACTCAATTCAGGGTGGTAATGTATATGGCTCACTGGAGGGTAAGCTACATGAATCCAAAGAACTTGATTCCCTAAAGATGACTCTTTATCAAATAAGTCAATGGATGGATGCTGAAAGACCAGCAATGGAAATGCTAGAAAAGCATGACGAAATGTTTGACGACTTGATGGCAAACCCAGATTTAGAATCTTCTACTGAGCTTGGAGAAATTCCACAAGGAGAAGAGAAAGGGTCAATCAAGAAGCACGGTATGTTCTCTCCATATTACTATGGAAGGTACACGTACTAATGAAGAATTTAAAACCTTATTTTATTGAAAACAGCAAAGTTCCTGTTATACTATCTTATCTTGCCCCAATCAATATTTGGGCAATTAGCTTTGGACTTTGGGTTTGGTGCCGTGGCGAAATGGATGAAGAGACCAGAAGACATGAAACAATTCACTATCAACAGCAACTAGAGCTAGGCTTTGTAGTACAGTGGATTCTTTATGTCGCCTTTTGGCTCTTTGGCCTTGTTTGGTACAGAGATGCGGCGATGGCTTATTACAAGAATCCATTCGAACTAGAGGCCTACGGTAACGATAAAAATGAGAAATATCTAGAAGAAAGAAAGAGGTATGCGTGGACTTATTACATTTTATATTAGCCGCATATGGTATGACCTTTATTATTGTTTACGGGTCAATATTTGATTGGTTAAGGCCAAAAAAAGATTATTCTAAAAAATGGAACACACTTTTCCACTGCCCGTTGTGTATGGGTTTTTGGGTAGGTGTATTTTTATTCTTGATAAACGGCTACACTGAACTATTTACATTTGAATATAGACCCGCTAATATGTTTATCTGTGGATGCATTTCTGCTGGTACTTCTTATTTCTTGTCTATGTTGTTAAATGATTTTGGTATTAAACTAACAAAAGGAGATGATCATGAATAACGTATTTACCGCTAAGTGGATGTTGCAACCGGTTCGTCGTTGTTGCTCTGGAAGCTGACTCGAGCGGGTAGCGCCCGTTTTTAAGGAATTAAAAAGATGAAACAAAAACTTTTAACAGAATTTTTTGAGTTATGCAAAGATGGAATTTGCCAAGACCTCCTTACCGAAAGGGAAAAGAGAGAGTCAGCTAATGGTGTTCTGTATTTGTCTGGTCGTATTCAAGCTGCGGATACGCCCAATGGCAATGGCCGAGTATATCCAAAGAAAGTACTTGAGAAAGAAATTAAAAACTATATGAAGATTGTAAAAGACAATCGCGCTACAGGTGAATTAGATCACCCTGATGACGCCGTAGTGAACCTTAAAAATGTTTCACACATGATGGTGGACATTTGGTGGCAAGGTAATGATGTAATGGGTAAACTTAAAGTGTTGGATACCCCATCCGGTAGAATCTTAAAGGACTTGAACTCTGCCGGGGTTAAACTTGGTATTTCATCCCGAGGCCTTGGGTCTGTGAAAGAGAACATGAGTAGTGGTGTCGCTGAGGTCGAGGAAGATTTCCAGTTGATTTGCTTTGATATTGTCTCTGAACCATCGACTCCAAATGCTTTCGTCTCTGCCAATGGAAAAACTCCATTTAATACAGACAATTTTAGATCGAAATTGAAAGAAAACAAAGAAAGTCAAATTGACGATCTATTTAGTAAAATCTTAAAAGATTGATTTTGGAGAGTAAATGAAAAAAGATGAACTAAAAAAGGTTTTAAAACCGCTTATTAAGGAATGCATAAAAGAGGTGCTGCTAGAACAAGGTGTCTCCTCTTTAGTTTCCGAAGCATCCCAATCCAGACCAGACCCAGTGCGAACTATGCCTGATAACTCTGGAGAAAAAGCAATGAAAAAGAGACTGGATGAGCAAAAAAAGAAAATGTTAGATGCGATTGGCAAGGACGCATACAATGGCGTTAACTTGTTTGAAGGCACCACACCTGCCCCTTCGACGCAAGGCAACGGCCCTTTAGCCAATGTTGATCCATCAGATGCAGGTGTAGATATAACAAAGCTTCCAAACTTCAATGTTTGGAAAAAACTGGCGGGTAACTAATGGCTACAAATTATCAAATTAAAGTTCGACCGAGAGACAATATTGACCGGGTCATAAAAAGATTTATTAAAAAAACAAAGAAACTTGGCATTATTGACGAAGTAAAAGAACGTCAGAGATATATGAAACCATCGGATAGGAAACGAAGAGATAAAAAGATGGCGATTCGCCGCCGTAAAAAGAATGAAGCAAAACAGCGAAAATAAACTACTTACAGTAGTATAATTTTATTTTGGAGATAAAAACATGTCAGTACACAAATATACAAGTTGGGGGCGAACTCGTAGACCAAAACCAGCGACAGGCACAGATGGCGGAAATATAGCGAATGTTGCAGACCTAGCAACTTTAAATGCTTTGGACGCCCCAAGGGGGAGAGTCCCATACAATGGAGTCTATCAAACCGAAAATCAAAGATATATGCATCTTGCTTGCTCTGGAAGCGCAACGGTCACTAATGTTTGGGTTTACAGCCATGCTATAGGTACTTGGACCGAACTTACTACCGTAAAACCATCAGATGGTACTCTGCTTTCCGTTACAGTCGGTAACGACGAATATCGCATTGTGGACATCAATGGTGCCGATTACGTTGCAGCAAAGATCACCGGTACAGTTCGCATGGCTTTTAGCACTTTTTAGAGGTTTAAATGGGTGAATTTGGATGGGCATATATCAGTGGCAGCGCCCCCTTACAGTCCGCTGGTGGCGTGTCCGGCTCCGTCCAGTTTCGTACAGATACTGCTGGAATAAACGGATCAACAAAGTTTAGATATAAGGACGAAATAGATACTTTAGAATTAACAGGCACCTTGAAAGTTCAGGGGGCCGTTTCTGCTAGTAGCTACCATATTGAGAATATTACAAACCTTGAAGCAGCAGGGTCCACTACGTTTGGCAACTCAGATGATGACAATCATGAGTTCACTGGCAGTGTTTTTTCTAGAGGACCAATTTCTGCTTCTCATGCCGTTAGTGCATCTCATTTTTATGGCGATGGTTCAAACATAACAAACTTACCAGCAGCTACGCACATCACCCATGCCTCTGCTGGTCAATTTAGGTTGTTGACTTCTGTAACTTCGACAACAATTCAAGGCGAAGCAAACCTAACTTTTGACTCTTCTAATAACTTGCAAGTCACAGGGAGTGCCTTTGTGTCTGCAAACTTGTCTGCTAGTAATTTAAGTGGACAAGGTGACACAATTGAGAACATTAATGCTTCAAATATATCTGCTGGCACCCTAGATAACGCACGGTTACCATCTACTGTCTCCGTGACGAACTTGGCTGGTGACGGCTCTGGTATAACAAACATAGAAGCTGATAACATAAGCACTGGAACCTTAAACTCTGCAAGGTTGCCCACCATTCCAAATGCAAAACTGCCTACAGATATAAATGTAGCAACTGTAACTGGCTCAACAGGATTGTCGGGCTCTGCAATACTTGGCCAAACAGCAGAATTTAGTAGAGATGTGACAATTCACGGCACTCTAACGGCTAATCAGATGGATATAACCAGTATAGGTCCAACCACAATTGGTAATGATGCCTCAGATGTTCACCAATTCACCGGCTCTGTGTTAGTTGAGGGACCTTTGTCCGCCTCTCAAGCTATATCTGCTTCAATATTTTACGGAGATGGCTCAAAAATAACAAACTTACCTCCGTATGGATCCCCGGCCATTGCAACCTACAACACACCGGGAGACGATAGGATAATAACCTCTGTTGATGGCAACACCGTACAGGGTGAAGCCAACCTTTCGTTTGATTCAGGAAACAATTTAAAAGTTACAGGCAGTGTTCATGTTTCGGCAAACATATCGGCTAGCAACATCAATAGTCATGATATGACAGTGCAAAATAAATTGGGTATTGGCACAAACAGTCCAGATACCTTATTACATTTACGCTCCACTGCCGCTGGTAAGCCTGTTTTAAAGATTGAAAACCAACAGGGCGGATCAAATCCAGTTTCAGTGCAAATGGTGCGAGACACAAACACCCCAGCGGATGATGACTTTATTGGACAAATAGACTTTAGAAGCAAGAACAGTGCTGACACAGAGAAATTATATTCTTATATAACAGGAAAGTCAACAGATGTATCAGATGGCACCGAAGATGGTGAGATACAGCTTTACACGATGAGAAATGGCACACTGGTTCCAGCTATGACTGTCCAATCAGGTAAAGTTGGTGTTGGGACACAAGACCCTAATCATGAATTGACAATCCTTGGAGCAGTATCAGCGTCACAGGCCATTTCAAGCTCGACATTCTACGGAGACGGCTCCAACCTTACAAACGTTAGTAGTCCCTTGACCGTTCAAGAAGAAGGCTCAGATGTGACTACAGAGGCCACAAGCATCAACTTTGTTGGCACCCACGTAACAGCATCAGCATCAGGAGGCAGTGTCACTGTAACTATTAATGCTGGCGGTGGTGGTGGTGGCTCAACAATTGGGGCGGCAGAAGATGGGGATTATACAGACGGATTATTTACAGATTTTGCAACAACCACGCCAGTTGGAACTGCCGTAGACAAATTTAACGAAGTTTTAAAAATATTGGCCCCAAGCCCAGCCCCATCGGTTCAATCTATTAATTCAACGACCGGTGATGGTGTTATAGCTAAACTTTCTTAT
>Ga0160423_10000589_pt1 | contig 29916 bp, 24 predicted proteins | sample CRUFie14St8metaG_FD_108191 | JGI IMG/M metagenome (GOLD analysis project Ga0160423, IMG submission 108191) | Marine microbial communities from the Costa Rica Dome - CRUD Field 142mm St8 metaG | ecosystem: Environmental > Aquatic > Marine > Oceanic > Photic zone | place: Costa Rica: the Eastern...
CCACACACTACTAACACTTGCAAAGGCAACGATGAAAGACGCATTCTCTGGTCAGGGCCGACTAGGTGGTTGATTATAGAGCCAGAGCAAGATTGCCTTCAGACGTTAATAAAAAGTGAATTTAATTCGTCGGAAGTTTTTCTAACAGATCTGAGCCACGGAAGGAGTGCGGTCAGGATAAACGGAAGAAAAGCACGAGACGTTTTAATGAAAGGAAGTGGCGTTGATTGGCATATAAATAGTTTTGTCACCGATAACTGCGCTCACACAAAGCTTTTTGATCTTGCCGCCACTGTAGATTGCAGAGATAAAGATGTCTTCGATATTTATATTGCAAGGGGTTTTGCCGAAGACTTTTGGGAAATTCTTCAGGACGCTGCGGCAGAGTTTGGATATCAAGTCGATTAATAAAAAGCCGACAGCTCCATAGATTTCCATCATACTTAATCTTGATTAGTCGATATACCATTCAACTGGTCGTTTTCTCTCAACCCAGCATTTCTTTCGCTAGGCGACCCATAACCGCCTCCCCCACCAGTTCTCACTACCAAACGATCCCCTTCATGTAATACGAATTGTTGTTTTGATTCCAACTGGATTACTTGTCCGCCTCTTTCTACGAAGGTTTCGGCCTGTGCACCAGATCCACCACCTAGGACACCGGCTGGGGCAATTCGAAAACGATCGCCATAAGTAGCAAAAGTTACATTGCCTGATAGAATTCTATATGTCTTTTGAAAACCCATTCCGCCACGAAATTTACCATTTCCGCCAGAAGAAGATCGCAGACTATAGTCTTCCACCCTGAAAAACGGGTAATCGGATTCCATTGACTCGATCGGTATATTAGAACAATTCGAAAGCATTGAATCGACAGCATCACAGCCATCATAATTTGGACCAGCACCGAAGCCACCACCAAAAATTTCCAAATAAATGTTGTAGCCGTCAGCCGATTTGTGGCTTAGGCAGCATACTGATGTAGTATCAAACCCTGGGGCTATTACCCGTTCGGGCACAGCCTCGCCCAACGCCTTCATGACAGCATTTACAACCCTATAACTTGGAAGCAATCGAGCCCTAACCGGTGCACGCGGTCTGGGATTTAGAATCGACCCGTAGGGTATTTTAACGTTAATTGCCCTCTCTGCTCCCTCGTTAAAAGGTATATCTGGATCCGTCAATACTGATTTCACACATGCGATCGCAGATGAGACTGAGGAGGCAAATGGACTATTCATATTTGACTTTACTTGTTCCGCCGTCCCCTCAAAGTCAATGCTTAAAGCATCGCCTTTAATACTGAGTTGAACCTTTATAGGAACCGGCATATTACTTATACCATCATCATCTAGATGTGCTTCTCCATAGTATTCACCATCGGGTGCCTTGGAGATTGCTGTTCTTATTCTTCTCTCAGAGTAGTCGAGCATTTCGTTCATCGCGACCGAAATAGTCTCGCTCGAAAATTTTCGGCACAAGTCACGTAAGCGCTCGGCACCAACGGCATTTGCCGCAAATTGCGCATTAAGGTCGCCAATAGTAGCTTCCGGCATTCGTACATTCGCTCTTACTAACCTTTCAAAAGGTCCTCCCATCCAATCTTTCTCTATTGTGTACTTAGTGGGTGGGAAAGTTATTCCTTCTTCGTGAACGTCCCCAGCATTTGGATTTAATCCCGGCGCCCCACCACCTAAATCAATATGGTGAACTACCGTCGCAGTTACCCCGATCAATTCTTTTTCCAGGAAAACCGGCGTAAAAAGAAATATATCAGGAAGATGCTGCCCGCCAGAATATGGGTCATTATTGATTAAAAAGTCACCTTCACACAATGTATCGAGGGGATGGTGCTCAAGACATGCCTTAAAAGTGTGCGTTATCGAACCCAGTTGTATTGGTATCAGCTCTGCCTGGGCAACGACACGCCCAAATTTATCTAAAATGGCCGCTGAGCAATCCTGTGCTTCTCGAACCACCGGAGAGTGAGCAGAACGTATTAGCTTCACTCCCATTTCATCTGCCGCAGCTATCAAAGCTCTGGTTATTACTGCTTGATCTACTGGAGTAACAATCATTATTCAGAACCTCTCTTAAGGACAATATTATAATAATCATCCAGCCGTACTTGCCATCCAAACGGAACATAAACCGTCGAATTCTGATCTTGAACAAGTACTGGCCCAGAAACCGTGCGTCCAGTCAAATCTGCGCGTGAGAGATTAGTTGTCTCAGAAAGAATTCCTCTTTCTACTATATCGACCTTAGTTATCTTTGGATCATTATTCGTATCTTCATTGTCATGCTCAACCGCCAACTCAGGCGTTTTTTCACCGGCTCCAACACGTATAGAGATTATTTCGACGGGATCACCTTCCGGCTTTGAAAATTCAAAAATTTTATGGTGCGCCTCTGCAAAACGCTTTTGTAAAAGTGCTAAAGAAATATTACAAACATCCGTCTCCGTAAGCTTTACTGGTACCTCGAACGCTTGACCAACGTATCTCATCTCAAGTGAAGTCTCTATTCTCTTATTAGGTTGTATGCCAAGCTTCATCAGGTATTCTTTTGCTTCTGTCGTTAAAGAGCTGATATTACTTTGGATACTAATTAAATTTTTCTCATTTAGGAGAAGTCGTTTAGTTTGACTGCGGTAATGAATATAATCTGACAACAGAAGCCCCGAAGCAGATAAAACGCCAGCATTTGGTGGGACTACGACAGTTTCGATATTTAAATCCTCTGCAACCCTTGCCGCATGCAGTGGTCCGGCTCCGCCGTACGGAACAAGTGCAAATTCCCTTGGATCGCTTCCTCGTTCCGTTGAAACTTGTTGGATAGCCCGTACAATATTTGCTTCCGCAACTCGAATAATATTGTCTGCCATTTCGGCTAACTCAACATTAAATTTTTTCGCAATTTCTCCTATTACATGAGACGCTGCAGCTAAATCAACTGACATCTTCCCACCTAGAAAACTATCTGATTGGAGCGTTCCTCTGACCAGATGAGCATCTGTAACGGTTGGTAACTTTCCTCCGCGGCCATAACAGGCTGGACCAGGTGTTGCACCCGCAGATTGAGGTCCAACCCTCAACAACCCACCATCATCGACCCAGGCTATGGAACCTCCGCCTGCGCCAACCGTTACGATATCAACAACCGGCGTCTTGACTGGCAAACCATCGATCATTGTCATTGGCGCTAATTCCGCTTGGTCACTATTAACAAGTGCTACATCCGTGCTCGTACCCCCCATATCTAAAGTGATTAAATCTGGGTATGGCGTGTTCCCCTTCCCGCGGATTGCTCCTACAACACCCGCAGCAGGCCCAGAAAAGAGTGCTGTTATAGCGTTTTTTGTTATAGCGGCGGCGGGCATTCGCCCCCCATTTGATTGCATGATGCTGAATTTTCCCTGAAAACCTCTTCTCGCTAGTTCCTCAGAAAACCTGGAGATATAACCAGCCACAACCGGTTGTACATAGGCGGCCAATGTGGTGGTAGATGCTCTTTCATATTCTCTGAATTCACGTGCCACATCAGAAGAACAAGTTATCGGCATTCCCGGATAAAGAGCCGATATTATATCGGATAAGGCACGCTCGTGGATCGAGTTAAGATATGAGTGCAGGAAACAAATCGCCACCGAATCAAATTTTTCTTTGTCGAAAATATCTCTAACTAAAGTTGAAGCAACTTCACTATCTAAATCTGTTACAATATCCCCATCAGCTGCAATTCGCTCATCTATCTCGTAGGTATCGTGCCGCGGAACTACAGGCCTTGGCTTCTGATATTGTAAATCATAAATAGATCCGCGATCATGTCGTTGGATTAACAATAGGTCTTTTGTTCCTCGAGTAACAAAAAAACAAACCCTTCCTCCTTTACGCTCCAATACAGCATTGGTAGCAACCGTCGAACCATGAATTAGTTCACTTATTTCATCCAACTTCAAACCGGCAGCTTTTATCGCTAACATCGCACCCTCATCTGGACTGGCTGGAGTGCTGGGCACCTTTGCTGTTTTTATATTTTTGCCGTCAGACATGACTAAGTCTGTGAAAGTCCCACCCACTTCTATTCCCACACGCATAGTTTAAAATTCCATTTCTTTTGCAATAAATTTCGAAAAATACGATCCCATCAAACACGTCCATATAGATTCTGAGCATCAATATATGACTGGTATCTCTTCTGGCGCTCTATAAGTTAGCAACTCTGCCTGTCCGTCTCGCACCACAATATTTTCTTCTAAAACCATTATCTTTTTCTTATCAAAGGTCAGGCTTGGCTCCAACGTTATAACCATCCCCTCTTTCAGTACGGTTTTGTCTCCAGGCATATGCGAAGGCCATTCGGTCAACTGCATACCTAATCCATGCCCTAATCTTCCAACAGCGCCAGAGCCTTGATCCAGATTCAAAACATTAGCCATTTCGCACCATAGTTCTTCAGCCGTCATTCCGGGCCTTACTAATCTCAAGCCTACCTCAGTGGCGTCATAAACTTTTCGGTAAGCCGATTGAGCTGCTTCACTTACTGAGCCAAAACCAAAATTTCTGTCAAAATCAGAATAATAGCCATCAAAAACTGCACCAGTATCCATCATAAGTACGTCGCCTTCGCCCATGACCCTATCGGATGGCATACCTATAACTTCTTCTGGTCCATTCGTCCCCGAACCTCCCACAAGATAAGGAACTTCATCGGCACCATTAGATAAAATATCTATTTTAAATTTTCTGAATATTTCCCTTTCTGTATCTCCTTGTTTTGCAAACTTTTTAATATTCTGGAAGCTTTGGGAGACACACTGACAGATAAAGCGGGTTTTAGATATTTCGCTCTCTGACTTAATCATTCTTAATTTGCTAACTATTGACGATCCGTCGACAAACTCTAGGCCTGAAACTAACTGAGTTAACTTACTGAAATCCAAGAATGGCATTCTTACGTGGGTTTCTGCTCCCATTGGCAGACCTACACGTCCAAATTTCCTATCGATATCTTTTAATATATTGGATAATTCTGTAAGACCTTCATCTTTTGGCCTTGGTGAAGCCCAGGTCTCGATTTTATCGATCCATGTACTGGCCATTCTCTCAGCACCAATTTCTGGGATTACGGCTATTGGTTTTCCCTCAAGAGGAACCACAAGATACCATGGCCTTGTAGGGCTTTGCCAAAACGGCGTATGAAAACCTGAGAAATAGCGAACTTCAGGTTCGGTTGTAAGCAGCAGAGAATCCATTTCCTCCAGCCGCATTAAACGCTGGGCTTTTAATGTTCGTGTCTCAAATTCTTCTTTTTCGAAACCATGGGCTAGCCTTTCAGGTATCACGGAACAAGGTCATCAGAAAATTGCATTAAGAGAACAGCAGCTCCATTTGCTCCGCCTTCCACCTCAAGTTCTTCTTCATCAAAATTTCGATAAATACCCGACAGCTCAGATAATTCCTGACCGTTTGACAAAATACTGCCTCTAAGAACGATGCTGTACTGCCCCCCTCCAGCGCTCGGTATCTCTAACTGTGCTAGGCCTTTTGGCGGGATACTATGGAGGTACGCACCGATGCCTTCCTCGTCTACTTGCATAACTGAAGACTGGCTGCACACTTTTAACTGCGACAACTCTGATAATTCTGGCACACCTATACCAGCTACCATTTTATGTTTTTTTGAACTATTTTTGAGTAAATCTCGCGACTCGGGCAGATACTTTGCCCCAGTATCCCATCTGGCTCTCAAAGTAAAATAGGTTACACCCTCCGGACCAGCTGTGATTGGTCCATAAGGAGTATGCCCTTTAACGTAATGAAGCGAAAAAGGCGGCGTTGCCTTTTTACCCATATGCGCACTACCTCCAACGAAAAGTTGAAATTGCTCATGATTGTGGAAGTGGGGGCGCGTTACAGAGTTTGGTGGCTGTTCAACGAGAAATCCTTGCGGAAGACCATCATCATTTTTTTCATTACCCGGAACATACTGCCCGCGCTTAGGAGCACTGCCAACGTATGGACTTAAAAAATACTCTTGCCCAAGCACGTCTATTGCTTTTCTTTCCGATCTTGCTTCTTCAGCTGACGTTACAAACGGCATCATCGACCCCCATTTTTAATTAAAAAATCTCTCATTTCATCTTGCCTTCTTCAATGGTTGCAAATCAAGTTAATTACAATCAGACTCGGGATGAACGGGAATATTATCAAAAATAAAAAATGACATGCAATGACAACTTCAGACCAGTATTTGCGATCTGATTTAAGGATCATGGGGTTGGTAGGCGCTGCTCATGGGGCAAGTCATTTTTTCCATTTGGTATTGCCCCCTCTCTTTCCAATACTAAAGGAGGAGCTTGAAGTTTCTTTTTCTGCTCTTGCACTTTTAACAACATGCTTCTATGGAGTTTCGGGCATTGCACAAACCTTGGCAGGGTTTTTAATAGATAGATTTGGAGCACAAAATATTCTGCTCGGTGGATTAACTTTGTTAGCCGCAAGCGTTATTGGATATGGCTTTGCAACAGAATTTTGGATGCTGTTATTATTTCGATTAATTCGTACTTTTTCGCCGATGAATATTTTGTGCGACTTCGTCCATTTCAATTTGCTGTTCACGTCGTAGTTTCTCAGCCTCTTTCTTTACTGCCTCATCCCTAATAATTTCTGCTCTTCGAACCTCTTGATAAGCTGCGTTCACCAGCCGGCTCGCCTCTAAATACGCTTTTTCTACCTCAGCAATGGCATCGTTTACTATCTCACGCTCCTTTTTTACTCTTGTAGCGAACTTAGAATACTGCTCTAAGGCTTCAATCGAGGAGGAACTAATATCTTGTTCATGTTTTAAGCTTACGTCTAAACCTCGCTTTTGTTCGGTTAGCCTGTTTATTTCTGCGAGGATTGAGCCTGCGTCACGCCGTTTCTCATCGAGCTCAAATTCCTTAAGACGCACTAACTTGTCATACTGGCTCATTCAAATCACCCACGCCTTATGAAACATCCTCATGATAGTCTTCAACTATGTCTTCATCTTTGCTTTTTGTATCAATCTGGCTTGGTTCATTATCTAGAGAAGAACCAATGTTTAGGATTTCCGTTAATCGCTGGTATCCCTCCTCAATTTTAATTTTTTCATTTTTATCTTGAGAAAGGAATTCTTCTAACGACGAGTAATAGACTATCGCCTCGTCAATTTTTGGATCACTTCCTTTTCTGTAAGCACCCAGCCTTATCATGTCGGCCATTTCTTCATACGAAGCCAATAGGGATCGCGCCTTTGAAACAATACGGTTTTCATCATCTGTATTACAATCCGGCATCATACGGGATACGCTCTTGAGTATGTCGATGGCAGGATACCTTCCCTTATCTGCAATATTTCGATCCAAAACGATATGCCCATCTATTATCCCTCTAACAGAATCTGAGATAGGTTCGTTATGATCGTCCCCTTCCACAAGCACTGTAAAGAGACCGGTGATAGATCCGGTTCCTTCGGGACCAGGACCCGCTCGCTCTAGTAATTTTGGCAACTCTGAGAAAACCATAGGTGTGTAACCTTTGGATGCAGGCGGCTCGCCGGAAGCCAACCCTATTTCCCTCTGAGCCATGGCAAACCGAGTGATACTGTCCATCATGCACATAACTTGCTTCCCTGAGTCCCTAAAAGCTTCAGCCACTGCTAGGGTCATATATGCTGCTTGCCTCCGCATAAGTGGTGACTCATCAGAAGTTGCGGCTATCACAACGCTTTTGGAGAGGCCTTCATCCCCAAGATAATCTTGAATGAATTCACGCACCTCCCGTCCACGCTCGCCCACTAACCCGATAACGTTTACTTCGGAAGAACTAAACCTTGCTATCATCGACATTAGGATGGACTTTCCTACGCCGGATCCGGAGAAAATGCCCATTCTTTGGCCTTCGCAAACCGTTAGAAAAGTATTAATGGCTCTCACACCAAGATCGACTTTGGGACCTATTCGGCTTCTTGTATGAGCGGGAGGTGGAGTTCCTCTGACTGAATAACCTTTGGTCCCGCCTAGGAGTACACCCTTTTCATCGATGGGCTGCCCCATAGCATTTATAACGCGGCCCAGCCATAAATCTGTTGGGTACACGCGGTAGTCTGCGTTTTCTATCTCGGCTTCACTTCCTACGCCAATGCCGTCAAGACCACTAAACGGCATCGCGAGCGCCCTACCGTCTTTAAAGCCAACTATTTCGCACGTAACTTTCCCACCTCTTTTATTATTTAAATGCACTCTATCTCCAATAGCCAGAGCTCTCTCAACCCCTCCAATTTCGACCATCATCCCCAAAACAGCGGTTACTCTCCCAAAAACAGTATATGAAGGGATCTTTTCAATTTCTTCTGCTAAATCAGATAAAATACTAGCCACCGAATGTTCTCTTTAAATTTAATTTATAGCGTTCACGAATTTGTTCGATTATAGCAGTTTTTTTACGCGGCGGAAATTCTAGAGACAAATCTTTGGATACTAGGTGAAAATGCTTTATATGTTTATATTACGGACTACTTAAACAACACATAACGGCAAGATATGAAGGTAAGGATACTAAATTCTTGGAAACATTAAATAATAATTTCGGAAGAATTAATTTTGCAAAAGCCAAAACAGGAAAATGAAACAAAAGATTTGAAGCCCAGTCTGAAAAGGGGCAGCGCCCGCGGACGCCGTGGAGGAAGAGCCTTCAACAAAGGTCGACAAGTAGACCCGGGCACTCTCCAACAAGTTAAGCAGATATTAGGCAACCGACCTCGTAGAAGAGACCTTTTGATCGAGCACCTGCATCTTTTTCAGGACAAATTCGGTTTTATAACAACGAAACAACTCGTAGCCCTGAGCTATGAAATGAAAATGGCCATGGCCGAAGTTTATGAAGTTGCGTCTTTTTACGCTCACTTCGATATAGTACGCGAGAACGAGCAAGAAGTACCCCCGATAACATTGCGCGTTTGCGATAGCATAACCTGTTCTTTATTCGGTTCGGATAAAGTTTTGAATGATGCAGCCTTTTCGCTAGAGAAGGACGTACGTGTAGTGCGTTCCCCTTGCATCGGGGCATGTGATAGGGCGCCAGTCGCCGCTATCGGTCACTCAATGATAGAAAATGTAACTTTGGCAAATATTCAAGAAAAAATCTCTAGTATTCGAAGCGGCCGTATTTCGCACAGTAAGATATCGCCTATTCGTATTGACGAATATATGGAAAAGGGCGGTTACAAACTTTTAAAAGCTTGCACTTCTCAAAATATCCTCGCAAGTGAAATATTGGACAAGCTAGCCGCTTCGGGTCTAAGAGGATTAGGCGGAGCAGGGTTTCCTACATCAAGAAAATGGAGTTTAGTGCGAGATGCTTCAGGGAAAAAAGCACTTGCAGTGAATGGTGATGAGGGAGAACCAGGCACATTTAAAGATAGGTATTATTTAGAGAAAGACCCTCATAGAGTTTTAGAGGGGATGTTGATTGGCGCCTCTGTTGTTGAAGCGGAGGACTGTTATTTTTATCTTCGAGACGAGTATCCAGAAATTCGTAAAATATTAGAAGAAGAAATTAATCATCTAAAAACAGAAGGACTGGTCCCACATACACGGATACACCTGCGACGAGGCGCCGGCGCATACATTTGCGGTGAAGAGTCAGCCATGATAGAGTCTATTGAAGGGAAAAGAGGATACCCTCGCCATCGACCGCCCTATGTTGCAGAAGTTGGCATTTTTAAAAAACCTACACTAGTAAACAACATCGAAACTTTGTTTTGGATTAGAGATATAATCGAAAAAGGTCCAACATGGTTTGCAGATCAAGGAAAAGACGGTCATCCCGGATTGCGGAGCTACTCGGTTTCTGGACGAGTTAGGCAACCCGGAGTAAAGATAGCTCCTGCAGGAAGCACGGTAAGAGAACTGATCGATAACTATTGTGGAGGCATGCAGGCTGGGCATGAGTTTCGAGCCTATTTGCCTGGTGGAGCTTCAGGAGGAATTCTACCGGCAAATATGGATAATTTGCCGCTAGATTTTGGTCAACTTGAAAAACATGGCTGCTTCGTTGGAAGCCACGCTGTTGTGATTTTATCTGACAAAGATTCAATAAAAAAAGCGGCGCTCAACCTATTGCGTTTTTTTGAGGATGAAAGCTGCGGCCAGTGCTCCCCGTGCAGAGTTGGAACTGAAAAGGCTGTTAAACTTATGGAACAAGACAATTGGGATATTGACTTACTTTCAGAATTAGCAGCTACAATGCAAGACGCATCAATATGCGGCTTAGGACAAGCTGCAAGTAATCCATTGGTATCTGCTATTAGATTCTTTAAAGAAGAATTTTGATCTATCAATAAATTATGATCGAGTTTAAAGTGCACACGAGCGTAAAAGCCCAGAAATGACAGAGATAAAAAAGTTTTTTTTGAAGCGAACTTATGACCCAATCAATTACGATTACGATAAATGACAACAAGATAGAGGCAAATACCAACGAGACGATATGGGAGGTAGCCTCCCGAAATGGTATTCAAATCCCGCATCTATGCCATAAACCGGCGGATGGATACAGGCCAGATGGGAACTGTCGAGCATGCATGGTGGAAATAGACGGCGAGAGAACTCTTGCCGCTTCATGTATTCGAAATGCCAATGAGGGAATGGTCATAAAAACGGCGAGTGATCGTGCAACAAAAGCGCGAAATATGGTGCTTGAACTACTAGTAACAGACCAACCTTCTCAGATAGATGCCCACGATCCCGCCTCTACTCTGTGGCATTTCGCCAATGCTGCGGAACTTAATGATAGTAGATTCCCCCAACATACTGCACCGCAACCCGATAGTAGTCACCCAGCCATTGCTGTTAATATGGATGCTTGTATCCAATGTGGTTTATGCGTAAGAGCATGCAGAGAAGTACAAGTTAACGATGTTATAGGGCTTGCTGGTCGTGGACCTAACGCTCACATCGTTTTTGATTTGGGCGACGATATGGGCGCAAGTACCTGTGTCGGGTGTGGTGAGTGCGTCCAAGCATGCCCGACCGGGGCGCTGATGCCAAAAGCATCTCTTGACGAAAAGGGTGTATTCGCGAACAAGCCAGACAGAAGTGTTGACAGTTTGTGCCCATACTGCGGGGTTGGGTGCCAATTAACGTTCAATATACAAGATGATAAAATACTTTCTGTTGATGGCCGTCCTGGGCCAGCTAACCGGGGTAGGTTATGTGTGAAAGGTCGATATGGCTTTGATTACATTCATAATAAAGACCGATTGACCACACCAATGATAAGAAAAAGTAATTGCCCAAAAACACGAGAAATCCCAACAAATCCTTTGGAAAGTTTCAGAAGTGCTAGTTGGGCAGAGGCACTCGATTTTGCGGCGTCTGGGTTGATTAAGGTTCGTGAGAAAGATGGCGGTAACGCGCTCGCAGGATTTGGATCAGCCAAGGGCTCCAACGAAGAAGCATATCTCGTACAAAAGTTAGTTCGCACTGGTTTTGGCACCAACAATGTCGATCATTGTACCCGTCTATGTCATGCGTCATCAGTATCCGCTCTTATGGAAACAATCGGTTCAGGTGCAGTTACGGCGCCATTCTCTGAGGCAGAGAACGCGGAAGTGATAATCGTAATTGGAGCAAATCCAACGGTAAACCATCCTGTGGCGGCTACATTTATTAAAAATGCTGTAAAGGCTGGATCAACTCTAATTGTCATGGATCCGCGAGGTCAGGCACTTACCCGACATGCAACACACATGATCCAATTTAAGCCGAGTTCCGATGTAGCAATGCTGAACGGAATGATTAATACAATTATTTCAGAAGAATTATATGATCAGCAATACATTGATGGTTATACTGAGGGGTTTGGCGAACTCAAAAAACAAACCGCGCAATTTACACCGGAACGCATGGCCCCACTCTGTGGCATAGAGGCCAATAAAATTAAGGAGATTGCACGAATATACGCAAAAGCCAATAGCGCTTTAATCTTCTGGGGTATGGGAGTGTCGCAACATACACATGGCACTGACAATGCACGCTGTCTAATTTCTCTGGCTTTAATCTGCGGTCACGTTGGTCGACCAGGCACTGGGTTGCATCCATTACGTGGTCAGAACAATGTTCAAGGAGCATCTGATGCAGGATTGATCCCGATGTTTTACCCCGACTACAAGTCGGTTACAGATAAAGATCAGCTGGATCGGTGGGAACGATTCTGGAGTACGGATCTAGATAGGGAAAAAGGTCTCACAGTGGTTGAAATTACGGATGCAATGTACGAGAGGAAAATCAAGGGTGCCTATATAATGGGGGAAAATCCAGCAATGTCTGACCCGGACCAAAATCATACACGTGAGGCACTCTCAAGACTAGAACACCTTGTAGTCCAAGATATATTTTTGACCGAAACGGCCGCATTTGCCGATGTTATTCTACCAGCTACGGCTTTTCCAGAAAAAGACGGAACATTCACAAATACGGATCGTCGCGTTCAGCTTGGTAGAAAGGCAGTTCCAGCACCAGGTGAAGCTAAACAGGATTGGTGGATAATTCAGGAGATTGCCCTGCGTATGGGATTATCCTGGAATTACACTGAACCAAAAGATATATTTGCAGAAATGAGGCAAGTGATGCCGTCACTCACGGGAATTACTTGGGATAGATTAGAGCGAGAGGGTGCTGTCACCTATCCATGTGATGACGAATTTTCTGAAGGTCAAAGCGTTATATTTGCCGACGGTTACCCAACAGAATCAGGGCGTGGGAAACTTGTTCCATGTGACATTCTACCACCTAATGAGGTACCAGATAGCAAGTTTCCTCTAGTTCTAACGACGGGCCGGCTCCTCGAGCACTGGCATACAGGATCTATGACCCGCAGGGCCACCGTGCTGGATAGAATAGAACCAGAGGCCTTTGCACACATAAACCCCGATGACCTGACACAATGGAACCTTGCGCCCGGTGAAGAAATCAGAGTAGAGACACGCCGTGGTTCGATTGAGCTTCTTGCTCGAAGTGACGCTCATGTGCCAACGGGGGTGGTCTTCGTTCCATTCTGCTACTCCGAGGCTGCCGTAAATTTTCTAACGAATCCAGCGCTCGATCCTTTTGGGAAAATACCTGAACTGAAGTTTAGTGCCGCTCGGCTAGAAAAAGTAGCCCAAAAATCTTCAAGCTAATAAAACAAAGCTATTAAAAACAATACCGGCCAGACAAGGAAAATTGTGATGTCATCAACCTATCTTGGATATTTCATTGTGGCATTACTGATTGGTTGTGGTGCACCTGTTCAGGCCGGAATTAATAGTCTTCTTGGAAAGACTTTAGGACATCCTCTGCTTGCTGCAGGTACGAATACAACAGTAGCAACCCTTGCCATCCTTATTGTAATGGTTCTAATGCGGGTAAAATTACCCTCTGTCAAAGTTGCAATGGCTACCCCTTGGTGGATGTGGTGCGGTGGAATAATTGGTGCTTTTGCGGTATTTGGTGCATTAAACTTTGCCCCAAAAATGGGAGCGGCGGCGTATGTCTCAGTTACTATTCTCGGGATTGTAACAGCTTCACTCTTACTTGATCACTTTGGTGCAATTGGATTTCAAAGACATCCTATTACATTCGGCAAACTTTTCGGCGCAGGTATGGTTGTTTTCGGAATGGCTATTATCCAGTTCCAAAGATGACAGACTTAAATTTTCCAAATACGCCATTGGGCTTTGAAGCACTCAAGGAAAACCTACCATCGGCGATAATAAACAATTTAACAATTGGAAAATACTGGATACTGATCGAAACACATTATGGGGCAGGATTAGTAGCAACCCCGCCGCAAATCAATAGAAATGAGATTGCACAGGAATTACATGTTGTGAAGGGGCAACCGACGGATAAAATTATTGATCTTTGTTATTCGCAAAATTCGCTTAAACGAGCAATTGGATGCGCCACAATAAACTCTCTTATAAATACAATGAATTTAGATCTGAGCCAGGAAAACGGCCTAAATATAAATGCCAAAGCTGATGAAAAAATTGTTATTGTAGGAAGGTTTCCAGGGTTAAACCAAAAACTACCAAATGCCTATGTTCTTGAGAGAAATCCTGGGCCACAAGATTATCCCGAAAGTGCTGCAGCCCAGCTAATCCCGACGTGTGATCAGCTAATCATTACAGCATCTACATGGGTAAATGGATCTTTAGAGACAATTCTAAGCTTAGTGAAAAATGCCCAGGTAAGCATTATCGGCCCCGGAACACCGATGTCACCGATACTTGGACGTTATGGCGTTAGTAGGCTAGCCGGCTTTATCGCTAACAACCCAAAAGAACTGTCTAAGCTTATAGCACTGGATGCCGGTGTTAAACAATTTAAGCACCTTGGTCATTTTGGCGTCTTGAATATTTGAAATAGATTTTCCTACTATAGTTCTCCATCGCGTCTAAGCATATCCAGTGCTTCACTAAATGCTCCAACCGTGAATTCCAAGTCGTCTTTTGTGTGCACTGCAGACAGCTGTGCACCGGGTGAGTTATTAAAATCAACACCGTTTATAGCCATAGCTAAACGCAACTTTGTAACAAGTTGGGGATCTTTATTCTTTAGCTCTTTATAAGGAATAGCTGCTGCATCGAAATTTGATGGTTGCAAGGGAATACCACCCTTATTCATAAAAATATGAACCCCCGAAAACGTTCCGTATGCTGCCCATGGTATATTTTTTTCTTCAAAGGTCTTGTTGAATTGATTTCTTAACCACGATGCAGAATCATTCGCCCTGTTACAGGCATCAGTTCTTTCAATAATTTTTAACGCTGTGATACCTGCGGTTGCAGATACTGGATTTGCATTAAATGTGCCCGGGTGCTGAATTTTTTCACGCCCTCTTTCGGCCGTTTTTTCAAAATCCAATTCCTCCAAAATTTCCTTTCGGCCGCCGACCGCACCCCCTGGTAAACCTCCCGCCAGAATCTTTGCCATCGTCGTGAGATCCGGCGTAATTCCGTATGCTTCTTGTGCGCCGCCTGGCGCGCACCTAAATCCTGTAACCACCTCATCGAAAATAAGAAGAATACCATCCGCAGCTGTTATTTCTCTGACTGATGTCAAAAACTCTTCTCCCATAGGGACCATTCCAAATGACGACCCTGTGGGTTCAACGATTACTGCGGCGATATCGTTATCGTTAGCTATAACTGACTTAATTTCCGAAATGTCTTGTGGAGATACCAAAATTACATTGGATGCTATATCATCTAAAACTCCAGCAGTGGCTGTTCCATCAAAATGATTTGCATAACCTGTTGTCATATGGTCATGCCAACCATGAAAATGTGTCTTGAACCGAATAAATTTGGTTTTACCTGTGAATGACCTCGCAAGGCGTAACGCCATCAGGGTCGCCTCGGTACCGGATGAAGTAAAGCGGACTCTTTCAACAGAAGGGACCATTTTTATAACCTGGTTAGCCCATTCGACTTCTCTCGGATGATTTGCTCCAAACTGAGTCCCCGCACCTAAAGCACTTTGTACAGCCTCAGTAACTTCCGGATGACAGTGCCCTAATAGAAGGGCTCCGTGTCCCCCAAAATAGTCCACATAACGATTACCATCTACATCCCATTTATGGGGGCCTTCAGCTTTATCAATGTAAAGAGCGTAGGGTTTGAGATATCGAGAGTCGTGCGCGATTCCGCTAGGAAGAACTTCATTAGCTTCCATAGACAATTTTTCTGATCCGGGAGTTTTTTCCCTGTACGCGCCAATAATTTGAGAGTTTGAAATCATTTGATCCGGCATATCTAAAAACTCCAATAGGTATCTAATTTCTGGGCAAACTCAAAGCAGCTACATAACAAATCATAGATTACACACAAAAAAAAAATATAACAGAAAGAAAGCACCAAAAATAAAAATATCTACCCTAACGCCATCCGTTACAAGCGAAACAAAATCATCTACCAATTATTTATTTAAACTTTTTTTAGAAAAATAATATAATGATTGGTCAACAGGAACTTCAATCGGGACACCAAAAGTGAGAGATCGCTCTCAATATTTGTATGCATCCATTGGAAGTCAGTTCTGTTGGTATTTACCAGACTTAACTGCGCACCAACTAGATTTCATTAGTAGCACGGACTTTGGTTCTAATATTCAATACGTTTGGGCCCATCCACAAAAAGACATTATTTACGTCGCTCTTAGTGACGGTGGTCCGGGCAAGAAGGGCTCTTACCACTCGATACTCGCGTGTTCTATCGATAGAAAAACAGGAGAACCAGCAATTTTGGGACCTAAGCAACGGGTACAATATCGTCCCATCCACCTTTCTACTGACGAAAGAGGTGAGAACCTTTTTGTTGCGTATAATAATCCAAGTTCGATGTCCGTTCATAAAATCGAAGCCAATGGGGATATCGGTGATACGAGAATTCAATTATCTAAAGATCAAGCAGGAATATTTGGACATCAAGTAAGAATAACCCCAAATGGAAAAACTGTGATCCTTGTATGTCGTGGTTACGATGCGACCGATACTACGCCCGAAAAACCCGGCTGTTTAAAAATTTTTGACCTTACAGATGGGGAGATTTGCCACACCAAAACAATAGGTCCCTTCGGCGGGTTCGGTTTTGGCGCTCGCCACCTTGACTTTCATCCTAGCGGTCACTGCTTTTACCTTGCCATTGAGCGGCAAAGCGAACTCCATACATTTAAAATTGCGGAGCATGGAATATCTGATAATCCTTTATTCACCGCATCTACTTTATCAAAACCTTTACAGTCGGGGGTACGACAAGCAAATTCAGCAGTACACGTGCATCCCTCAGGAAAATTTGTTTATGTTTCTAACCGCACCTACCCTGCCGCCCCTATAAATGGTCGAGCACGTCCTAATGGAGAGGACAATATCGCTGTATTTGAAATAAATGAAATTTCTTATGAGCCATCATTAATTCAATCTGCTGACACATTAGGCTCACTACCAAGAACATTTTCGATCCATAATTCTGGAAAAATGCTGGTAGCCGCCAATTCAGAGGCCGCAAGAAAAATTAATTCCAAAGGCAAAGCCACTTCTTTGCCTTTGAGCCTTGTTAGTTACAAAATCGGAGAAAATGGAAAATTGGCACTCAAACATCAGATAAAATTTAAAGATAAAAACCAACTGCTTTTTTGGGCGGGTTTTCTTTAGGGGAAAGGTAAAAAAACTCGATAAAATTAATCAGATTGCTGATTAAATTTTTAAATCAAAAACTAGAAACACAACCATCAGAGTAGTAGAAAAGAAGAATAACAAACTTGGGAAAAATATATGAGTATAAATGGAAAAGCTTACGTAGCGGGTGTTTATGAGCACCCTACTCGTAAGGCAACTGATAAATCGTTGGCACAATTGCATGCTGAGTCCGCTCTTGGTGCTTTGAAGGATGCCGGATTAACCAAGGACGACGTTGATGGATATTTTTGTGCAGGAGACGCTCCCGGGCTCGGCCCCCTCTCCCTAGTAGATTATATGGGTTTAAAACTAAAGCATCTTGATGCTACTGAAACTGGCGGATCCTCATATGTTTTGCATGTTGGTCACGCCGCAGAAGCCATCGCAATGGGAAAATGTTCAGTAGCTTTAATAACCCTTGCGGGAAGGCCAAGAGCTGAAGGAATGGCTACAGGAACGGCACCCCGTAATTACGGTTCTTCCGCACCAGATGTAGCATTCGAATTTCCATTTGGTCCAACTGTGGTTAATATGTATGCTATGTGTGCTCAGCGGCATATGTACGAGTATGGAACGACAAGTGAGCAACTTGCATGGATAAAAGTTGCGGCATCTCATCATGCACAATACAACGAACATGCAATGTTGAAAAATGTTGTAACTGTGGACGAAGTTGTCAATTCGCCCATGATAGCAGACCCGCTTCACCGTTTAGATTGTTGCGTCATAAGTGATGGTGGAGGCGCTATTATCGTAACTTCTCCAGAAATAGCGAAGACCTTAAAAAGGCCTCTGGTAAAAGTAATTGGCGCTGGTGAAGCACCTAAACATCAGATGGGAGGCAAGATAGACTTGACGTATTCCGGTGCCGTCTGGTCCGGCCCCATGGCTTTTGAGGAGGCGCATGTTAAACCAACAGATATAAAATATGCGTCGATATACGATAGCTTCACAATAACAGTACTCATGCAGCTGGAAGATTTAGGGTTTTGTGAAAAAGGCAAGGGCGGCGCCTTTGTATCCGATGGGAATTTAATCGCCGGAACAGGTAAACTACCGTTTAATACCGACGGCGGTGGCCTGTGTAACAATCACCCAGCAAACCGGGGAGGTCTAACAAAGGTAATAGAGGCGGTTCGTCAACTTCGCGGAGAAGCTCATCCAAACGTGCAGGTTCAAAATTGTGATTTAGCTCTAGCTCATGGTACCGGTGGATCACTTGGAACACGTCATGGCAGCGCAACTGTTATAATGGAACGGGAGTAAATCCGATGACTGTAAAACAACGAACATTTCCATCCCCGCTAGCAGACCCTGATACCGAGCAGTTCTGGTCTGCCGCAAAACAGGGGAAATTAATGGTGGGTAATTGTAATTCTTGTGGCGAAAAATTTTATTATCCGAGAAGTATCTGTCCTCACTGTGGGGACCAAAATGTCACGCTTGTCGAGTCCTCCGGCAAGGGCGTGATCTACTCGTGGAGCGTCCTACGTCGAGCCGATCCCCCCTTCGCCATCGCCTACGTTACCTTAAACGAAGGACCTACCATGATGACAAACATAATAGAATGTGATCTGGACAGTCTCGCCATTGGTCAACGAGTAAAATTGAAATTTTCTGAAACAGAAGAGGCTGACGGCCCTCCCGTGCCAACTTTTGTTTTAGATTAACAATTGGTAACTTTCGATTTAGGTGTCTCAGAAATCTGGGGCACCTAAGCTATTTATACTTTCTTAACTTGTTCGCCAGCGGAGCGTCCAGCTAGATAACCCAACGTCATTGCTGTCAGCAAACCATTTCCTGATAGGTATCCATCAACGCCTGTTCCTGACACCCCAACTGCAGCCCCACCACTTGCGAAAAGATTTGGCAGTTTTGATCCATCATTTTTCGTGGCTCGCGCTTGATTATCAACCACTATTCCACCTTGTGTATGGAAAAGAGCACCAGTAACTTTAACCAGATAAAAAGGCGGACCTTGAAGTTTCTTGTTATCTTCAAAAATGCGCCCAAATGGACAATTTAAATCAGCCTTTAAAAAATCGCCTATTTGTTCCAAAGACTTTTTTATCGTATCAACGGGAGCCCCAATTATATCTGCTAAGCTAGCAACTGAATTAGCAATTCTTATTGCTCCCGCTTCTTCTGCTCGCCGATAATCGTCAAACTCTAGACCTAAATTATGAAGGCGTTCATCAAAGACATTCCATGCAATACCTTCCGGTTGTCTCAGAACATTTAACGCTTGTTCAGAATACCCTTCGGTTTCGTTGGAAAACCTTACCCCATCACAATTCAGCTGTATTCCACCTTCCATTATAATGGCCCATGTAATTAACACCCCGTGAGGTGTCGCAACAGACCCATGCCCCTGGTAGGAACCCATTTGTGACAACCTTAGATTCAATTGCTTTGCCCATGATACCGAGTCACCTTTATTACCAGCATGGCCAAAATAAAGGCTATCAGACATTTCTGGAATGAACTCGTCAACCATAATACGGTTTCCTCCGAACCCGTTGCTTGCAAGGATCAAAGCATCACAACCAACTAGTTCTACCACTCCGTCTGGTCGCCTGATAGAAAGGCCTTGTATTTCACCATCTTTCCTCGCAAACAAGTCCTCTACTTGCGCAGAACAAACAACATCTACCCCGGCGTTCTCGGCAGCTTCGAGCAGGCTATTGATGAGTGCTGAGCCTGTTCTATTTGGATGGGCGTGCATCCTGTGGGTAGTATGTCCTGGATAAAGAAATTGATCTAAAAGAATAAATTCCTGCCCATGTTGATCTACCAACCAATGAAGAACCTCTGCTGATACAGAACAAACATTTCTAACAAACTGCACATCTGATTGATTTTTATTTTTTCTTTGAATGTCCTCCACAAAAATATCGACGGTATCGTTACTTGCTTTAGCATCTTGCCAGCGCGTGTTGCAGGCAGGAATGAAACCCGACGAAAGCGCCGTAGAACCGCTTGGTATGTTATCACGCTCGAATACCATAACGTCGACGCCATTGTCTTTTGCAGCAAGAGCCGCCACCAGACCAGCAGCTCCTGCTCCCACTATTGCGATGCCGACCTTATGGTCATATTTAATTGTCTTTTCAAACCGAACCTTGCTCAAACTAAGCGCTCCAAAATTTTTGAGCAGGTACAAATTTCGGCTACCGGAGCTAAAGCTGCAACAGCGGTCTCGTGAGTATCTAAGTTAAACGCCGCACAACCATCACTTAATAGAAAAGAATGATAATCCCGAACGTGAGCATCCCTCAGTGTTGACGCTACCCCACCATTCGTTACGATACCGGCAAAGACAAGATTATCTACATCAATCTTTTTCAACACCCAATCAAGCCTACTCATATAAAAAGCGGAAAACGCAATCTTCTCAATTTTTATGTCGACGGGGCTCAGAGTATCTATAATGTCGTGGCCCCAACTACCAGATTTAAAATCTCCCTCACCTAGGAACGGCCGAAGTTCTCTTAAATGCTCAGATATAAACGGCGTTCCATTTTTTCCCTCAACCAGAGTAAAGTGTGTAGAAATTACCCAACCATTTTTCGATCTAATTTTATCGGCCACAGGCTTCAATCGATCCGGTAATGCTGATATCTCTGGTTTTGACATTCCATTTCGCCCATAAGCACCATCTGGATGCAGAAAGTCGTTTTGAAGATCACATAAAAGCAGTGCAGTTTTTTCTAGATTTAATTTTTCCTTGCCAGCAGTCAATTTTCTACCCTTATCAAAAAGTTTCCATAATCGTCGACAGAACCGACCATATTGCCCTCTAAGAAAATTGTTGTATCAGGTTGTTCTAAAACGGCAGGTCCATTTATTTTTGCACCAATCGGAAGAGATAAACGATCAAAAATTTTAACTTCCAACCAATTACCATCACTGTAAACTGATCGTTTCCCAATTTCCGCCCTATTCAAACTCGAACTTTTAGAGGGCGCTAATAGTGATAAATCAAATTTTGCTCGGTGACCAATAACCGAAACTCTCACATTCATTACACGTATACTGATGTTGGAAAGCAATCTTCCATACTCGTGAAGGTACGCCTCTTCAAATGCTTTTTGTATCATTTCTCTTTCGACGCTTAAAGTATCGCCCAAAACTTTTAAGGCCAAAGGCACTTTAACGGTATGCGTTTGACCGACGTATAACATGTCCAATTCAAATAACTCCGTACGATTCTCGAGCGTGCTTCCGGAGCGATCTAAAACCTGATGCCCTTCTTTGCAATACGTCATCATTTGATTTTTCAAAGAAACTAAATTGAGTGTTTCTAACGAGTCGTTTATTGTCTGAACTTGATCATATCTCACGTCAGCTATGACACACCCCAATGCACTGGTAATTCCGGGAAACCTGGGAACTAATGCGCAATCTAACCCAACCTCCTTTATAAGAGCTCCTGCATGTAGGGCACCGCCGCCGCCAAATGGCATAGCAGCGAAAGTCCCGGGCTCATAGCCTCTTTCCACGGAAACTAATCTTATAGCATTGGCCATCTTTCCATTTGCAACTCGAAGAATAGCGTCTGCTGCTTCAAAAACATTTATTCCTAAGGGGTCGGCAACCTTTGTTTTAATTGCACGTCTTGCGGCCTCAACATCTAGCTTGTTAAGTTTACCACCGATAGGGTTTTCTGAATTTATTCTTCCTAATAAGACATTTGCATCAGTAACAGTTGGCGCCATGTTACCTAATCCATAACAGGCAGGTCCTGGATTAGAGCCTGCTGACTCCGGTCCAACTTGAAGTAAGCCACCTTCGTCAACTCGAGCAATGGAACCACCTCCTGCACCAATTGTTACTATTTCAACCATTGGTGTTCTAACAACCATTCCAAAACCAATAGAACTTTGTGCTGCAAGAGAACTCTCACCATTGACAATCAACGATACATCGAAGCTTGTACCTCCCATATCGCAACTGATTATGTTGGGATACCCTGCCACTGTTCCTATGTAACCAGCAGCAATGACACCGGCAGCTGGTCCAGACAATGCCGTTCTCACAGGCAGAGATTTTGCCCTCTCTAAGTTCATTACGCCACCATTAGATTGGACGATAAGAACCTGCCCCCTAAAGTTACGCTGTTCAAGGGATGTTTCTAACGTTTCCAAATAGTCACTAACCGGAGGTTGAAGGAAAGCATTTAAAGTTGCAGTCGAAGCCCGTTCATATTCTCTAATTTCAGGAAGGATTTCACTCGACGCCGTGACATGTGAATTTGGCCATATTTCTTGCACGGCTTCCTTGGCTTTTTCTTCGTTTTCACTGTTTACGTAAGAGTTTATAAACACGATTGAAAGCGCTGAACAGTTTTGTTGCAGAAGATACCTAGCTGCCTCCCTTACACCGCTCACATCAAGCTTAATATCTATCGTTCCATCAGCAAGTGTTCGCTCTTCAACCTCTAGTCGGAGATCCCTTGGAACGATGGGATGGAATGTCCCCCACAGGCCCCACGTAGTAGGCCGGTCTCTTCGGCGCATCTCCAAAACATCGCGGAAACCCTTTGTCGTGATAACCCCAGTTTTTGCACCTCTTCGTTCCAGAAGAGCATTGGTGGCAACCGTTGTACCATGAACTATTGTTGTAATCTGTTGGACATCGGATACACCGGTCGTAACAGCTTCTAGAAAACCTACAGATTGATCTGGCGCGGTGGTTGGAACTTTTGCAACGGATATATTCCCCTCATCCAAGTTCAAGACAAAAACATCTGTGAATGTCCCACCTACATCTACTCCAACTAAATCACCACGCTTCATAATATTAACTCGTCTGTCTAATTTTTTTTCGCGAAGCAAAGGTTTTCCCTTCATCAACCTCCCCTTCGTCATTTATGACAACACCATACTCAGAACTCGCCAATTCAGAACTAATGTATTCGAGTTTTACATCGTTTACTACGCTATGAATTTTTCGTTTATATGCTTTACCATAGCCCCCGCCACCAGGCGTTTCCAGGCGTACTGCTTGCCCCTTAGATAACGAGATATTCACCATTTTTGATGCTAATGGCGGTGACTTAAATTGTCTTTGGTACTCATAGGAGAATCTATTCAAAGCCCCATCACCGCCTCCAACTACACCAGGTGGCGCAAACTTGGAACGTTCTCCAAAAATAAAGGCCTTTGCTTCTTCTTCTAACAACTCAATTTCGTAAACCGCTCCTAATCCACCTCTATTTTCTCCTACTCCTCCGCTATCCTGACGAAGTGACCATTCTCTAAATTTTATTGGATATGCTGCCTCCAATATTTCCAAAGGAGGAATAGTTGCGGTGGAGATTGGCGCATTTCCATGGTTCAAGCCGTCGCCTAAAGGATGTCCACCGTGCCCTCCTCCAAAAAAAGAAAACATTACCCAACGACTACCATCTTTTCTATATCCTGCTAACGAGAGAGCGTTAATAGTGCCATATGCGCAACCATTTGTCAGTTCAGGTGAAGCAAGTGCTAACGCCTGGAAAACAAGATCGATAATTCGAAGAATTGTCTCCGTATATCCTCCAACAGGCTTCGGAGCTTTAACCGATAAAATCGAATTTTCATCAATAATAAAATCAACAGGTTCAAGAACCCCGGAATTAGCAGGCACCTCTGGAAACACATGCTTCATAGCAACATAGCATGCCGCCACCGTTGTCGACCGAGAAATGTTAACAGGACCGAGACACGCTGGAGACGTATCACTAAAATCCAAGGTCATTTTTTCGCCGCTAATCTTTAGCTTAATTTTTAATGTGAGAGGGTCGTCACTAATACCGTCATTGTCCAGCCAATCTGTAGCTTCAAACTCCCCATCAGGTAACCTGCTGATATAAGCGCGCATAAGCTTTGATGCTCGCGCTTTCAATTCGGCGGTCGCCTCATGGACTAGGTCTTCTCCGTATTGGTCTAATAAGTCATTTAATCTTTTAGTACCCAGATCCAGAGCATTTATTTGGCCATTTAAATCACCATACAAACTACCAGGTAGTCTTGAGTTTGCAGACATGATATCGATGATGTCTTGTTGGAGAACTCCCCCTTTAAAAAGTTTAACTGGCGGGATAAGAACACCCTCTTGAAAACTCTCTGTTGCTGCCGGGTTATAATTTCCAGGAACATTTCCCCCTACGTCGTGATAGTGGCCCACAGATGCAAGGAAACAAAATATCTTTCCTGACCGATAAATTGGCTTTACTAGCCTGACATCAGAGAGATGAGTACCGCCGTCATATGGGTCATTAAAAATATAGACGTCACCTTCACGTAGGTCCCCGTCTTGATTTGCCTTTTGTATCACCGCTTTTACCGCAAATGACATCGCACCAACAAAGATGGGAAGTCCCGATTTACCTTGAATTAGTGTTTCTCCGGTTACGCTGTCATAAATTCCATGACTAGCGTCGTGTGCTTCGGCTATTATAGGATTAAAAGCACTACGAAAAAGCGTAGCATCCATCTCATCAGCTATTTGTTCAAGGCGACCACTCAAGACTGCTAAAGTTACAGGATCTAACAACTATTTAATCTTTCGGATCGGCATAGCGCTCGCCTTTTGCGAGCATTTCTGGTGTTCCTATAAGATCATTAAAGCCGCCAAAATCAAACATTCTATTGCGCCAAAGGTCCGTGGAGCCAGTCTTTTTTAATTGTCCCAAGTATTCCTGCATAGCGAACGAAACAGCTCGCACAGTCCCTCCTGGAAAAATAACAATTGAATAGCCTAGTTCTTCCAAATCGTCGGCACCTGATATTGGAGTTTTTCCCCCTTCTACCATATTAGCTAATAATGGTACCCGACCACTGAACTGGAGGTTCATTTTTTCCATTTGATCCCTATTTTCAGGAGCTTCAACAAATAAGACGTCCGCACCTGCTTCAAGATATTTCTCAGCTCTTTCTAAGGCACACTCGAAACCTTCCACCGCAATGGCATCAGTTCGTGCAATAATTAAAGTATCTTGGTCAACTCTTGTATCGACAGCAGCCTTCAGTTTGCCTACCATTTCCGATGCGGATACAAGTGTCTTCCCATTCAAATGGCCACATCGTTTTGGTAAATCTTGGTCTTCTAGTTGGATGGCCGAAGCGCCTGCCCTCTCAAACTCTTTCACGGTTCGCATTACATTAAGAGCATTGCCGTATCCTGTGTCACCATCTACCACAAGTTCAATATTGATACGCTCTCGTATAACTGTGACCGTATCAGCAACCTCACGCATACCGATTAGACCAATATCTGGACGCCCAAAACGTGTATAAGCAAGTGATGCTCCAGACATGTAAGCCGTATTAAAACCTGCCTGTTCAACAATAAGTCCAGACAAAGCATCGTATATCCCGGGTGCGACGGTTATTCTCTCGTCCGCGAGACGCGTTTTCAAATTATTTATCATCGATTGTTATCCCAATTCATTCAATGTTTTGTACCGATAACTCAAATCATAAGTTCAATATTACATAGGTATTTGTAACTATTAAAGTATGCCCTTGCTACAACTAGTTAAAAAAATAAGCGGACATAAGGTCCCACAAATAGCCCAAGCTTTGATATTTTTTGAATACAATCGCAATAAGTAGTGGAAGATTTAACTTAGTAATAAACGAGACGTTGACACACCTGCATTCCAATAATAAAAATCAAGACTTCGATCATTTTAGGAAGCAAAGTTTGCAGGCCTAAGAAGCGTTGGAGGGGTGGCCGAGCGGCTGAAGGCGGCGGTTTGCTAAACCGTTATACTGGGAAACTGGTATCGAGGGTTCGAATCCCTTCCCCTCCGCCACCAAACTAAGTTTTCATAGCTGGTTGTTTAGTAATTATGAAGAGCTTATGTAATGCCTACAAAATATCTAAAAATGATCTTGAACTCACCTGTATATGATGTAGCGCAGGAAACACCTTTAGAGAGAGCTCCAAGATTAAGCGATAAATTAGAAAACAATATCTTTATCAAAAGAGAGGATCTTCAGCCCGTTTTCTCTTTTAAAATTCGGGGCGCTTATAATAAACTCGTCCAACTCAGTCCTTCCGAGAAGGAAAGAGGTGTCATTGCTGCGTCAGCAGGAAATCACGCCCAAGGCGTAGCTCTTGCTGCAGACAGGCTTAGAATAAAAGCTACAATTGTAATGCCAGAGACAACCCCGGAAATAAAAATAGACGGCGTCAAAAAGTTTGGCGCGAAAGTAATTCTGCACGGGGATGACTTTTCAACGGCTTTCGCCAAAGCACAAGAAATAGCAAACCAACATTCCCTTGTATTTATTCCCCCATTTGATGATCCATTTGTGATTGCTGGTCAGGGCACAATAGCACTCGAACTTCTTCGTCAATATACGAAAAATATTCATGCGATTTTTGTTCCCATTGGCGGAGGCGGATTAATCGCTGGGGTTGGATCATATATAAAAATGGTACGGCCTGAGATAAAAATCATTGGGGTTGAGTCAGACGAATCTGCGTCAATGTATGCCTCTATTAAAAAGGGTCGTAGAATAACATTAAGAAATGTCGGGATCTTTGCAGACGGTGTAGCAGTTGCTCAAGTCGGCAAAGAACCTTTTCGCCTAGCAAAAAAGGTTATCGATGAAATTGTATTGGCCGATGTGGACCAGATTTGCGCAGCAGTCAAAGATTTATTTGAGGACACAAGAGCCATTGCGGAACCATCAGGAGCTCTAGCTGTTGCGGGGATGAAAAATTATATTAGAAACAATAAAATCTCCGACAAAACCTTGATTGCAATAAATTGTGGCGCGAATGTTAGTTTTGACCGACTGAGGCACATCTCGGAACGAGCAAATTATTCTGAAGCGCGTGAAGCACTATTTGCAGTAACAATTCCGGAAAGAAAAGGTAGTTTTCTAGCATTTTGTAAAGTTCTGGGTAAACGCAGTATTACGGAGTTCAATTACAGATATTCAAGTTCGAAAGAAGCTCATATATTTGTTGGCCTGGCTCTAACCGAAGGACAACACGAAAGATTAAAAATCCAGAAAGTCTTCAGGCAACACGGTTACGAAACTGAAGATCTTACTGAAAATGATATGGCGAAACTCCATATTCGCCATATGGTTGGTGGGCGTTTGAATAGTGATGAAGTTGAGAGAATTTATCGATTTGAATTTCCGGAACGCCCCGGTGCACTTTTGAATTTTCTAACTAGAATGGGACAAAAGTGGAATATATCACTTTTTCACTATAGAAATCACGGCTCTGCTTTTGGTCGGGTTTTATGCGGTTTTCAAATTCCCCACGCTTTATTCCCAACTTTTAATGAGTTTTTAGAATCTCAAGGATATGAATATTCGGAAGAAACCTTAAACGCCGCCTACAATAAATTTTTGCATAAAATATAAAGCATAGACAATTGGATAAAAGCACGATAGCTCAAAGTGTAATTATTTTTGTGAATGTTTCAGAATAGCGGAAGAAATAATGATGAAAAAAACACTATGTGTAATTGGGGCCACTGGTCTAGTAGGTTCCCATATAGTTAAGGCTGCTCTTGGTAAAGGTTACCATGTTAACGGGACAATGCGAAATTTGAATGATCTAGAAAGCGCTAGCTATCTTAAAAAATTAAACAATTCGAAAAACCTTTCACTCTTTAGTGCAGACATGAAAAACCCAAAAGATTTAGACGATCCTCTCTCGGGGACAGACGCAGTTTTTATAGCTTCACTCATCCCCACGTATTTTGGCAGTAATGGCAAGCCTGCCCGCGAGATGACAATCTCTGAAGGAAAAACTGAAATTATAAAACCGACCGTGGACGGATGCTTGAATATATTGGACGCCGCCAGAAGAAATAACGTCCAAACAGCCGTTGTGTGTTCTTCCACCTCAAGCACAAACCCTATCCCTTCACAACCATTCAAAAATGAAGTTGAACACTGGTCAGACGAATTGGAACAGTATAGTTCTGGAAAATTTACGTCGGCTGCTAAGACAGTTATGGAAAAGGAAGCCATAAAGTATGCAAGCGCAAATGATATTCGACTTTCAATTCTTCTTCCAACAGGGTTGTTCGGGGAGGCATTATTACCTAAGCACTTAGAACACAATCCCTTCAAATGGCTAAAAAGCCTAATTGAAGGCGGGGGTCCACGACACGATGCTGTCCCTAATAACTCCACCTCTATGATACATTTAGTTGATTTAGCTAATTTGTTCCTCGCAGCATATGAAAACCCAAATGCATCTGGGCGTTACTTTGGGGTTTATGGAAGTCTTCATTGGAAGGAAATTTACGAGGAATGCGCAAAACTTATTCCCAACATGGTTCAACCTACACCATTAACAGAACAACCATTACCTGCAACTACATTTGACTTTTCTCGCCGAGATAGTCTGGGTGTTTCCATAAGGGATTTTCCTACTTTATTAAAAGAAACGGTAGACTGGATAAAGAGTGATCCGTTTTCTAAATAAGACATTTAATAAGTAAAAAAGCTACTCGCATTTAAAATGCTGCCGATTCCACTCTATGTCTTGGAAAACTATAGTGTTCTGTCACTTGCACCTTTCATACGATGATACGATGCATATCTGCGCTTTTTTTTTAGCGAGTGAAATCGAATCTTGATCCATTAGTCGCGCAATTCTATCACGGTTTTCTTCGGAGTCTTTAAAGCCAGCGGTCGCACCAATTTGATACCACATGTAAGCCAGTGTTAAATTTTTTGGCACTCCCTCTCCATCGACATAGATATGCCCGATGAAAGAAGGGGCGCCTAAATGACCGAAAGATGTTGCTGTGGTATACCAACTAACAGCCTCCAAAAATCTTTTATCAGAGTAGGCTGCGAGTCCTCTCGAGAAAGCCTCGTTGGCCTTTTCTGTATTTACTTCCCCAAACGCCATAGAGCCAAAAAATGTTAATGCTAAAAGAAGACAGATGGAATCGCGTATTTTTTTCATAATAGTACCAAAGAGCTAATTCAACTCGTTATCGAAATCATAACTGGAAAACCTTGTGTCAGAACAGAAAAGTATTTCAGTGACATGGCTTTTTCATGAAAATATTAAAAATGCCAGTCTGGATACAAAAACCAAACGATTAAAAGTATTCCTAAGCCAACGTACGAGATGGGCATAAATAAGTTCAGACTTTCACTTTTTTTAAACCAACGCTCATACATACCAAGTAAGAGGTGACATGCCATTAGTATCAATACAATAGGTACCAGTGGATTATAGCTATTATCCAAAGCTAACTAGTCTCGCTTGCGCAACCGAAAAATAAGCGCTACCAGGAAAACAAAAACTACTAGTAAAATACCGATCCAAATCATAGGAACCATTTGCCGTTTTAGAGGATCTAATTTTTCTCAACCAGCCGTGCTTCCGTTTCTGCGAACTCCTTGATTGTCATTCTTTTATCTAAAGGCAACGAATCAAAGATCGTTTCGGCCTGTTGATAGTCAGATTGGCTGCCGGTATCAGCTGCCTTAAAGAGCCGTCGAGCGACGCCAGCGGTACCAGAATTCTTGGTACTTTCCGCTAAAATCCTAAGGTATTGCCTTGTCTCATCATCGACGTCTGCCATGTATTACCTCTCAAGAAGCACTAAAACACACATGGTAGGAAAATATCTTTATCTAAGCAGGAAAACAACCCATCATTTATCAAAAAAATATTTTTCAAC
>Ga0160423_10000590_pt1 | contig 29907 bp, 30 predicted proteins | sample CRUFie14St8metaG_FD_108191 | JGI IMG/M metagenome (GOLD analysis project Ga0160423, IMG submission 108191) | Marine microbial communities from the Costa Rica Dome - CRUD Field 142mm St8 metaG | ecosystem: Environmental > Aquatic > Marine > Oceanic > Photic zone | place: Costa Rica: the Eastern...
AACGCGGGGCCCGTTTTGAAGTACATGCTGCTGTGCAAGATCATGTCCGGGGACGCGGAGGACGTGAGCGGGATCGTGAACACCAAGGCCGGCCTCAAGTTTGCGGACTCGGGGGTGGACGCCATGCAGGCCATCGCTGGGGCGTACAAGAACCGGTCTCTCAAGGAATTTCAGGCCGCGCTGGACAAGTACTCCAAGGAGCTTACGCAGGACATCATCGTCCACAACCACCTGCAGTCCCTGTACGACAAGATGCTTGAGCAGAATATCTGCAGGCTGATCGAGCCGTACTCCACGGTGGAGATCGCCCACATCGCCCAGCTCATCGACTTGCCGATCCAGGTCGTGGAGTCCAAGATGAGCCAGATGATTTTGGACAAGGTCTTCTGCGGGACTCTGGATCAGGGGAGCGGCGCTCTGATCATATACGATGACCCAGAGGTGGACCAGGCCTACAGCCACGCCATCGAAACCTTCCAGACCCTTGGCGGAGTGGTGAGCTCCCTGATGAAGCGGTCGCAGAAGATCGTGGGTTGAGCCGCACGCTTGGGCCAAACCTTGTAACAATGCTACTCATACGCTGTCGTGGCATCTCTACTCAGTACACTACACAAGGTTCTTTTACACACACGAGAAAAGAAACTTCGAGCTAAAAGTCCAGGTTCCTGTCTGCGTTCTCGTCGTCCGTGGGCCAGGGCGAAGCCCTCTCCGAGTAGGTGGGCTGGCCCCTCATTCCTCTTGGCTTGACGCTCGGCAGGGCGGATAGGGTCCTCTTCACCTTTGGGTTGAAGTAGCCGGCTGGGTAGGCCTCAACGATCCTCGAGGGCCAATTATTCTCGAGCTCGGTCTGCTTCAGGGTCTGGAGGACCCTCTCCTGCCTCGCTGCAAGGGAGGACTCGACCTCCCTCCTCCTCATCTTCGAAAGCTGCTTCCCCTTGAGCTTCTCGGCCTCGGCCTTGCGTTCCATCCACTCGTTGAAGGAGATCTTCTTCGTCAGCCGGAGTAGCGTGAAGGACTTGGCCTGCTCCATGGGGGTCATCTTGTCAAAGTCAGGAATCTGCAGGGCTGGGTTGAGCTTGTCCAGGCCCTTGAGCCTGGACGGCAACTTCGAGGGCGAGGGCCTCGCCGACTTGCTTTGCTCCATGCTCTTCCACACCTCCCTCTCCTGCTCCTTCTCCACCGACTTTCTCGTCTTCACCGCCCTGTCCAGCTCCGGACCGTTGCCCAGGCGCCTGTCAAAGTTGAAGGACTTGCAGTACGAGGACCACTCCTTGATGGCGGACCTCAGGTCTTGCAGGGACCTGCCCGACGACGCCGCGTCCATCGCCTTGAGGATGGAGAGGGCGTGGGACGCCTGCTCCAAGTCCTCCTCCGCCACGCCCAAGCTGGAGGCCTCCTGGTGGATCCTCTGCAAATTCTTCAGGTCCGCATGCTTGCAGGCCTCCTTGAGCTCCCTCCTGCAAAGCCGCTGCTTCACGCGCTTCTCCCTCTTTTGCACGACGGAGAGCATGTCCTGCGGCATGTTGTCCCTGAGGTACTCGATGGCCTGGCTCGTCTTCCTGCCTAGGGCGTGCAGTGGAGTCCTCTCGTGCTGCAGGGACCTGGAGCCGCTCGCGATCATCTCGGCGCCCTCCTTGCCCCTCCACACCTCCGCAAAGGTCCCGGGACCCTTGGACAGGCCCTTGGCGAGAGGGTTCGCGTCCAGGTTGAGCTCCTTCAACTTGACAAGCTTGCCGATCTCGACAGGCACCGTGTCCAGCTGATTGTGGTCCAACCACAGCGATTCCAAGTATATGAGCGAGCCGACCTCCTTGGGCACCTCGGTGAGGCAGTTTCCACTCAGCACGAGCTTTTGCAGCATCTTCAGCTTGATGATCCCAGACGGGACCACCTTGAGCGCGTTTCGCGACAGGAAGAGGCCCCGGAGCTTGCTGTTGTCCCGCAGCACCGCCTCGGGGAACTTGGTGAAACCTCTGTCCTCCAGATGAACCCGAAAGTCGTTCGGGGTGATCTTGCTTAGCTTGAGGCGGTTACCCTTGGTCCTGGCGCTGCGCCTGCTCTCGCTGCCGATCTGCCGCAGCGTCGGGTCCTTAATGTCCGACGGGACAATGGCATACTCCACTCCCGCAAAGAGGGCCATGATGGTTTGAGTCCGCGGAACTGAGAGTACGAGAAGAAGTCCTGTTTGTGCTGACTTTGGGCGCGAGCTGGCTGCCTCTGGGCCGAACTTCGCTTCCTCTGGTCGACGTACGTTCGCCTTCCTTCCTCAGCCTCCTCGGCTTGCGAGCCACCGGATACAAAGTCTGCAGACTTTGCACGCTCTCGCTCTCGCTCTCGCTCTCCCGCAAGGAGAGTTTTGCCCTGGATGTTCCTGGGCTCCTGCCTTTGCCGCGCGCGGCAGTCCTGGCTTCTAAGTCGGGGGTCCCTCTACCGTCGCGGCGACAGGACCTCGTCTCGCTCTCGTTTGGGCTCCCGGCTCCGACGGTCTTGTGGTAGCCGTTTCAAGTCCTTTGTTATCCCCCTTTCCAACAATTGCACAACTTTTCCCATTCTTCCAAGTTCAAGCATCCATCTTTTTCTCACGCGTTCAGCACGCGTTTTGTACTCTCGTTTCGTATTTTCGGGCCGCGGAGCTCAACGGACCTTTCTTCGGAATTTTTCGATCTCGATTGCAAATTCCCACAAGTCCCCAAGATGACAGCTTGGGCGGTGCGCTGATCCCACAGACAGGACGCGCAGGGGGCAGGGAGAGAAGATGAGGTCTAGCGACGGCGTTCGGTGCGCTTGAGGAAGAGGCCAGCGAGGTAGGACACGAGCTAAGCATGGCGGCGGCGGCAGGAACGGGAGCGGCCATGAAGGCCTCGGCCGCGAGGAAGCCCGCGAGGAAGAAGTCACCCTTTGAACAAGGCCAAAGTTCAACAACGAAGAAGGTAGGGCTGAAGGGGGCAAAGACGTCGTCGTCCTCGTCGTCTTCGAGTGTTCGGACCGCTTACGGGGCCATGGCGGAGAAGAAGAAGGTGCTTGTGACGAAAGACAAGAAGGGCGAGCTGAGGGCGGTGGAGGCGAAGCGGAAGGAAAAGGACGCCAAGCTCAAGGCACTTTCGAACCGTATCGCGTGGCTGAAAGCCGAGGAGGAGCGCGCGTCCTCCAAGGTGAGCGAGCTCAACGACCTGATCAATGTCGCCGGGTCGAAGACGGGGGCCGGGGAGAGGGATCCCCAGGAGCTTTCGCGGGACGTTCGATTCCGTGGGATCCTGTCAAAGAAGGGCAAGGAGGACGTACACCGGTCGAGGCAGAGGGTCAAGGCAGCGAAGAAGGAGCACACCAAGACCGTCAAGGCGCTGAAAAGGGACAGGAGGCGGGCGGAGAGGGTGGAGAGGACGGAAGCGACAGAGGCGAAAGAGGAAGTGGTCGAGGAGGCGGGGCCTGCCGTGCACAGGATCCCCGTTCCCTCCTCTGGGCAGGGCGGGGAGGACGGCGCGGAGCCGGCGCCGGAGGAGAGGCTGGACCCCGGCGAGAGGGTTAGGCGGAGGCTGGGCGCCGAGAAGGCCGAGGAGGAGGAGAGGGTAAAGGGGAGCCTGACCGCGCTGGAGCTCATCAGCCGCCGGTGGAGGGACGACAAGGAGCCGCTGCGTGAGAACATGGAGATCACGCGGAGACACATCTTGTCACAGAGCAGGAAGAGGGCGGAGGAGGGAGGGGCGGCCTGCTGGGGGCGGGCCGTCAGCGTGGTCGAGTATGGCGGCGGGGCTTGGAGGAAGCCCGCCGCCGCCGCCAGCTAAGGAACATTTAGAATCCTAAAACGTAATCTAAGAGAAGACTTGGAGGACGTTGTCAAGCGTCACGCACAGGAAGTGCGACCGGTCGTCAGGGCTGAAGACCGAGACCTTCTCGAGCACCAGAACCGCGCCGACCCTTAGCTCCCCTTCCTTGGAGATCGGGTTCCTGAGAACCTCCGAGTGAAATGTGGCTCCAACTGTGCCGGTGTTGTCCTTAAGGGTTACGTATGCGCTGCCGTCCGGGCAGGCCTCCAACCCCTTCACCAGCGCGACGAGGCGCGGCACCTTGCGGCTCGGCCCACATTGCGCCACGTCAGCGATGGCAACCACCCCGCACTTGGTCGTCCTCACTAATTTTTTCGTTTGGCCAGGGCACCGCAACAGAGAGGAGAGAGGAGTCAGATCTCGGAGCTTTGTTTGGTGCGTCGTTGGGGGCTGATAGCGCAGCCGCAGGGAGCGAGTTGTGGTGGTCGATCGATCGCGCCCTGGAACCCACCATCGCTCGTGTCCTTGGCGTCAAGAGCATCCATGGCTCTCCTCCAGTGGACGCCAGCAAAGTCTTGCTCGTCCTCCATGCTGCGGACGAGGTCGAGGGCGTCCTCCGACGCGCGCCCCGCGGGGACGAGAGTCGTGGCGGCTTGGCCCGCCCCGCTCCGCTGTAGCCGGAGACCCCCGCCCCTCTCCCGCCTCCTCTTCAACGCCCTCTGGAGCTGGCCGATGGGGCCAGGGAGCAGCACGAGGTTCGAGCCTTCCAGCCTACCGTATCCCTCCCCACCGTCGACGTCGTCATCGTATTCGTGGGCTCTCGCGAGCTCGCCAGCACCGGTGTCGCGAAGGAAAACCTCCTCGATGGTCACGCACTCCTCCTCCTTGTCCTCCCTCCTCGGCGCGCGTCCCGACCCCATAGCAAGCTCGCGCCCTCGCCCACCACCTTCGTCGACCTCCGACCTCTCCGCGGCCCCGCTGCCGCTAGAAAGCTCGAAGACCCTCAGGAAGGGCGCCATCTCCGCGAGCGCCACGCCGCCGACCTCGGCCGGCGCCACCTTATGCTTTTGGGAAGGCACCTCCGGCTCCTCCTCCTCTAACTCGAGTTCCTCCCAATCGTCGAACATGATGACACTGCAGGCCTTGCGGGTGGGAAGCGCAAAGAACGAAAAAAAAAAGTTGGTGGGGACTGCGTCGCCTCGACCCCCCGCCCCTCACCCCCTCCCGCCGCCCGAGTCCTGGCTTGGGTGTTGCCCCCCTCGCGCCGCGGGACTGGTCCCTTGGCCTTCTTGATCAAACACTCTCCGACAGCTCGGGGTGGCCTGCGCGGGAAATCGATCGATCTGATCGCGATCGGATTGTGATCGAGGAGCAGGAGGAGGGAGAGCTGCTGGAGGAGGTTGGACTTGGTTCGAGGGAAAAAAAAGGTACTTAGTGTGTGATATTTACAAAAGCTCTAAGGTACAGACTAGTCGAAACATGAAAACAAAAAGGGGGAAAGCGCGTGCTCGTGCGCGCGTGTGTTTGGCTTTCGTGCTTGGGTTTGCGCACGACTCGCCAAGGTCCAAGGCTGGCGTCAAAACACGGGACTCCTCCTTGGCATGGACTGCTTCCTCCTGTGGTTCAGCCTGCACTTCGAGAAGAAGCTGCGCCGGCAGTCGAGGAAATAGAGAGAGAGACAGAGGTGGGGTGTCAGACTGACGCTGCCATCGCGCCTTTAGCGGAATGGGGACAGCTCACTCACCTGGTCATGCTTGCGGCCTTCCGCTTCCTGCCCCCCTCAGCCTTGACGACCGACCCGGACTTGCTGAAGTCGAAGTTGGTCATGTCCGTGAGCCCCCTCGGGTCCGACACGCAGTACTTGATCTTGCACCTGAGGGAGCAGAAGCAGAACTGGTCCCTGCACGCCCTCTTGCAGGACTTGCATGCGTTCAGCGTCTTCGTTGGCTTCGGCTGGGGCCTATCCCTCAAGAAGATCACCCGAGACCCGTTGATGATGTACGTCTGCACGCCACTCGTGTCGAAGTACCTCTGGACGTCCTGCGCCTTCACCACGTCGTGGTACACGTACCTTCTTATCTGTAGCACCTCGTGCGTCTCGTGGTCCTTGAGGCAGTGCTGGCAGAAAGGCTTGCAACCGCAAGTCGTGCAAAAGAAGGTACAGTCGCTCTTCTTGGCGTGCTTGTGCTTCTCGCACACGTGGAAGAAGTCGTTGTTCACGAGCTCGAAGAGCCACCTGCGGTATATGGCGACCACGGAGGTGGGCGGAGTCAGACGAGACCGAAAACTAGAATTGGAACGAGCGAGCGTGGGCGAGACGAGAGGGGAGGGGAGGGACGACCGCGTCTCACCTGATCGTCTTCTTGGCGTACTGTGACTTGCTGAGGCCCGCGGAGGGCTTATCCGCCTCCATCTTCACCTGCGCGCGAAACGAGCAGAACGAACACGAAAAAAGTTCGTCAGTGACTCGAGCCTCGCACGTCGCGCGCATCCCCGAAGGAGCTTACCCTGTCAATTGGCGGAGGCATGGCGTCGCACCCTCCTCTCTCCTCGGTCGTTCGTCTGCTGCGGGGACTCTCTCGACTCGACGAGAGCGTTTTTTTTTTTTGTTTGCTTGCTGGTGGTGGTGGTGGAGTCTTTTCTTTTCCGTTTCGCGCTCCGCCTCTTCTCGAGGCGCGCAGAGGTAGAAGAGGGTCGACGGCCGTCAGCCCAATCCTATAGCCCGCTAGACGAGCGGCCCGCCCTTCGAGCAATAGGGTCGCGCTCTAACCCCCTCGCTTACCTACCTGCGCCTCCGTTGGTATCGAGTCGACTCGATCGCGCGCGCTGTCGGTGAAGTTGTGATCGCCTCGTGGCCGCGGGGCACGTGCGTTTTGCGATCCATCTCCAATCTCGGGGATGCCGATTTTATTTTTTTTTTCGCATCCCCCGAAGACGTGAAAACTACTGGAATACGATTTTTTTTCGTGCGATGCGATCCACCCCAGCGATCGAAACGCCCCTTTTTTCTTCGATCGTCTTGTACGATTTTCGCACAAGGCGTTTTCTACTCTAATTGGATTCGTCCCGCAATTCTTCCCTAATTCTTCCAACAAGCATCGAGAGCCAAAGCTACCACGTCATCGTGTGCCGGATAGGGGCCGTAGCCCTTTTGTTCGGTAAGAGAGCGTACACCATTGGGGGTGAACACCACGCGGTCGATTAGAAAGAGGGCACACCGATTGTAACTTCACTGAACGAAGAAGTGGGTAAGCCAAGAGATTCTTCGCACCAAGCTAACGCCTTGCTCGTGGCGCCCAAGCGACCTTTTTCGGTCCTTTCCATCTCGAACATTTCCATCTCGAACATTTCCATCACGACGGAAGCTGCTGGCGAAGAGGGTGAAGAGGGTGGAGGCCTCCAAGAGTTTGGGCGAGGAAAGGGCGCAGTTTTGGGCGCGAAGGTGAGTGTGTTTTGGCGCGAAACCACGAGAGGCGAGAGGGGAACGAAGGAAGAAACAAACGACGATTTGAGAGAACAAGTGAACGCGGCTTACCCGCGCCCTGTTTAGTTAATTGCGTCGGAGAACGAACAGCCCGCGTCTACCCGAGCGATACAACGACGCTGTGTTTATCGTAAACTAAAACGACGCGGCACACCTATCTCCCGCTTTTTCCCGATCCTTTTTTTGGACCACAAGGCGAGGCGAGGCGAGGCGAGGCGAGGCGAGGCGCGCGATGCCCAGGCGGAGGGCTCCGCGAGGCGAGGGCTAGCGCGCTATGGAGCCCGAAGACCCTTACCAGGTGTGGGAGTTTCGGGAACTCACGAGGGAGGCCAACAGGGAGGAGGCGAGGTCGACCCTCGAGCGAGTCTGCAAGCAGGTCCAGCCCTTGATGAGGCGCAGGCGGTGGAGGGTCAAGCGCGTGCGCGAGTTCTACCCTCGTAACCCTAACCTCCTGGGGCTGAACGTCAACCGCGGGCAGGAGATTCGGGTCCGGTTGCGGCCGCCGCACGACCGCTCTCGGTTCTACCCCTACGAGTTTGTCTTGGGAACCATGCTCCACGAGCTCGTTCACATCGTGCACGGGCCACACAACGCCGCGTTTTACAAGCTGCTGGATGAGATCACGGCGGAGGTGGAGGATGACATGGCGAAGGGCAACTTTGGGAGCGGGACGGGTTTCGACGGAAGGAGCAGCGGCAGGCTTGGCGGCAGGGGCCCTGTGCCCGTGCACAACCCGAACCCCGCGCAGCTGCGGGCCAAGATGCTCAGGGCAGCGGAGGAGAGAGCCAGGAGGCGAGGGATGCTGCCGATGGGGCCGCAGAGGCTTGGCGGGTCCGCCGAGTTCGCCAGAGGTCTGACGCCCCAGCAGGCGGCCGCCAAGGCCGCGGAGAGGAGGATAAAGGACGACCTGTGGTGCGGGGACGCAAGCACGAGCGAGGCGGACCAGGGACTGGAGAAGCTTGTGGACTTGACCCTGGACGATGACAAAGAGGAGGTAGGGGAAGGATCTGGCTGCGCCGCCAACGGGAGGGGAGGGGCGGGGCCGAGCGGCTCCGGCGCGCCCGCGAACCTATGGGAGGTCGGCGGGACGGTGAACCTCGGCGAAGGATGCCCTGCCGGGTGCTGCGTGGACCTCACGATGGAGAGCGACGAGGATGACGAGATGGCGGAGGCCCCGCCGCCTGAAAGGCTGCCTCCCCGGGGCCAGTGGTCCTGCAAGTTCTGCACCCTGCTCAACGAGGAGGCGATCACGCACTGCGAGGCGTGCCAGCAGTGGCGGTTCTCCAGCGGGATGGCGCCCGTGGCGAGCAACATCAAGTGGAACCAGACCTAGTCAGTACTTTTTGTACGAGTAGAGAGTTGTGAAAAAGTTTTGTATTTTTTTGTCTACCCCGGTGTCTACGCTTGGGCGGGCTGCGGCTGCTGCTGCTGCTGGGCCCTGATCACTTCCACTGCCTTCTCCCTCCCTTCCGTGTTGAATATCTTGTTCACAAAGCAGCAAACCAGCACAATGTTGTCTTTGGTGTGGCCGAGCTTGGGCTCCTTGAGGTGAATGCAGACGGTCTGGCACCGCGGGTTCCCGGTTGAGCACTCCTTGGGCCCGCCGCCGCAGCAGTCGCCATGGTGGTCTGGGACCGTCGCCTCCCCCCTCTGCTCCGCTGCCGCCTTCCTCTGGGCGAGCTGGGCGAGCCCCGCCAGCCGGGCTCTCATCTCCGCTGGCATCGCCGCCGCCTGCTGGGCTGCTTCCCGCTGCTTCGACGCCGCCGCCGTGACGTCTCGCAAAACTCCCTCGCTCTTGTCCGTGATCCTGAACTCTGTCTTGGCAAGCACTTCAAGCACGACCCTGCCCAGGCCTTCATTTGCTGGAATCTTCCTAGCGTTCGGGAAAGCAGAGTGGATCCCCGAGTCCTCCTGTGAATTGTTCAGGTGCTTCGTGCCGAGAAGCCACGAGCACTCCGCCGTCTTGTCGGCGCTGAGGTGAAGGTAGCAGGCCACCAGGTCGTCCGCGCGGTTCACGTACGCGCCGCAACCATACTTGTCCTGTCGTTCCACCCAGGTGGAGAAGGGAAGCGAGGGGGCGGAGGTCGTCAGAAAATCTGTCACGGCGCGGCGGCGTGTCCCTCGATCGGACTCACGAGGCACTCTTTTAGGGACTCCCCGGCCTTGGACTTAAAGGTGTCGTCCCACGTGAAGTACTGCCAACTTTGTTTCCATGCCACCATCGCCACTGCCATCGCCCGCTGCGACACCTCCCTCTCCTGCTCGGAGATGATCGACGCGAAGGGCGCGTTCGGCAGTCGGCTCACGCGCTCTCTCTTCTCGGACTCCCACTTTCGCCTGGCGCGGGCCTCCTCGTAGGCCTCTTTCGCGAAGGACAAACCCACCAGCGCCGTCAAGGTGACGATTGCCTTGACGACCATCGCGAGGGCGCCGCCTTCGAAGAGAAGGTGGGCGAGGGCGCTTAGCACACCTTGGTCCGCCATTTTCTGGCCAGCCGCCTGCCGTCGATGCTCACCCTCGTGCTCACCCTTGTTTGTACCGCACAGCGCGACCGTTTCCCCAGCTACCCCACCAGCGGGCAACATTTCCGCGGGAAAAGTCGTTTTCTGGTTTCTGGGGGTGGGGTGCGTGAGGACTCCGAGGGCAAGTCGACTTGACGCTTGGTTGGGCGGGCGGGGTCGGCGCGATGGATGCCAGGGCGGCGGGTGATGATGCCGGATGTGTCTCCGGGGAGATCGAGGCGCTGCGCAGGTCGGCCATGGCCTCGTCCGACGACGGGCGCCTCGAGGCTCTGAGCAACCTCGGACACAAACTCGCATGGCTGTGCAGAATAAAATACCTAGACACGATGTGGTGGAGTCCGGCAGGCCAGCGGGCGGAGGACGCCGGCAGGAACCGCAATGCGTCCACGTCTTCCGACGTCGACACAGGTGAGCAGCGCGCTCGCTCGCCACCGCGCCAAACTCCACCCTCACTGACCTCTCCCTGTCTCTCTCTCTCTCAATATATATTATTTCGTGCTCTGGGTCCTCAAGGCGACGAGGTCGGGCGATACGTACCGAAAACCCCCGCCGCGGAGGCCCTGCTCGCGCTCCTCGTCTTCCTCGATGAGGAGAGAAGTCTCGTGGCGCCCAAGGGCAGGTCGAAGCACCAGCTGGTGAGAAGCGCGGTTCTGCCGCTGCTCTTGTATGCGGGACGGGCCAAAGGGGCGTGCGAGTTCCTGTCGGTCGCGGAGAACGCGTCCGGGTGCCACGAGGGCATCGACACCTTCGTGCGGTGGGAGCTCCTGGCATGCGCCTGCATCGAGGCGAAGTTGCCTGGACGCGCTGTCCGAGTCACGAGGAGCTTGCTTGACGAGGGCTTTGAGCTGCCCGAGGCGGAGGAAAGAACGTCCCGGCACGAAGGCTGCGGCGGCGACGACGACGGAGGACCGACCGCGTCGCGGCCGCCGAACCGCGAGGACGACCCCCTCTCCTCGCTCTTCCAACCCTCCGATGGCGCGAGAAAGGTGAGGCGTCGCGGCGGATCCTCCAGAGGACTGGCGTTCCACGGCCGCCCCCCTCCCTTTTCATCTCTGACCGACCGCCCCCCTTCCTCCCGCTCCGCGACCGGCGGATCCCCAGGTGCGCCTGCTGCTGCTGGCTTGCCGGGCCAAGCTCGACGAGCACAGGATGCAAATGAGGGAGCACGCCTTCAACGGCGGATCTGGAGCGGCGGTGGCCACAGGGTGGGCAGAAAAGGCCCTCGACCTGTGCAAGGCCGACCCAAACGGCCTGGGACACCTGCGCGAGTCCTGCGCCACCGCCTACGCCGGTTGCATCCTCGAGACTCTGTCTCGGGGCCACCAGGGCAACCCGAGCTGCTCCCCTCCTCGAGAGGTGCATGACAGGGCGCTCCTTGAGTGCGAGTCCGAGCTTCGGAGGGTCGTGCACTCGCAAAACGCCCAAAGCCCCAACCCGATCGCGACCTACCTGCTAGCGCTGACGTACGTGAGGCGCGGGAAGAGGCAGGAGGCGATGGAGCTGCTCTCCGGGCTTCAGCACTCCAACTCCAGCGCTCAGGTCTTCATGACGTCCCTGCTGGCGGTCTTGCACGCAACGCAGAAGAGGACAGCCAAGGGCTTCAACATGCTGGAGAGGCTGCTGTGCCAGCTGGAGGCCCTGGGCGGCGGCAACGAGAACCTCGAGAAGCAGTTCTTCGTGCACAGGGTCCAGCTCAAATTCTCCATTTTCAAGCGGGGCGCGACGACCATGTTCCAGCGGGGCCGGCATCGGGACCATGAGGATCTCCTGGACGCCCTAGAGGCCCGGGGCAGGGCCAGGCTGGCGAGCCTCCTGGCCGCGGAGCTCGCCATGCACCATTCGTTCTGCCAGAAGTTCGACCGCGCGCGAGTTCTGGCGGAAAGGGCCGTCCAGATCGACCCCAGTTGCCCGCTCGCGCACCACGCTTTGGGCACTATCCATGAGGGCAGGTCCGAGTACGGTGAGGCCTTGAGGAAGTACGAGGAGGCCATGGCGATGTGCCCGCAGTACGGCCCGAGCGCCCTGGCGAGCGCCCTGATCTGGGAGTACCAGATGGACGACTACACGTGGCACGCCAGGGATCTCTGCGAGGACGCCCTGAAGTGGAACTTGGACGACTGCGAGGCGAGGCTCGCCCTGGGCAGGCTGATGGAGCAGCTGGGGGAGAGGGAGTCGAGCAAGGCCCTGATCGCGACCGGGCTGCGGGAGATCGGCGAGATGCCCTGCGTCCCGCTCTACGAGTTCCCGATCGTGCTGTGGGAGGACGACCTCTCGCTGGACTGCTTCTCGTTCTGAGCACTGGCGGCGGCGGCGAAGAGATGAAGACGGCGATAAGAAAAACAATGCGAGTGTTGCGGCACCCTTTCCTGTTACACGCGCCCGTGCGGGCAAGAGGCCGGGCCGGTCCGTTATCTCTATCTCATTTTTTTGGTTCCACAAGTATTTTCTTTTCTCGTGTGTCTGTGTCTGTGTCTCTGTTTCCTGTCCTCTCTCCTCCACCCCAACCACCCACGTCCCCAAAGCCAACTCGGCCCTACACCTCCGTGACCTCGTCCAGAGCGTAGTTGTTCGTGGTGACTCCAGCGTAGTTCACCTTCTCGAAGCGGACGACGACGGGATACCTGATCCCGGTCTGGTCCACGGACACCACCTTCCCCGTCTCGTTAAACCAGTACGACTCCGGCCTCAGGATCTTCACGGTGGCTCCCCTCGCGGGCCCAATTTTCGGGGCCTTTGGCTTCTTCGCCTTCTTCGCGGGCTTCTTCTCCGCCTCCGCGCGGACCACGAAGCTAGGCACCCTCGGCCTCTGCGTGCGAAGTCCGCTCCCTCCTGGTTCCAGAGAAAAAGAATCACAAACATAAAAGTCAGTCGGCCGGCCGGCGGGGGATGTGCGGGGTTGTTGATGATGGAAGAAACCAAGGCGTCGTCGTCGCTCTGGAGCCGCACCTCTAACTCCTCTTGCGCCCATCACGGGGATCGCCATGGCTTCCTCTCAAACGCTAGCTCTCTCTCTCTGTCCGCCCGCGCCGGTGGTCGCACGCGCTTAGCTTCGCTCCCCCCCCCCCGCCCCTCGCAACCCGATTAGCCCGGATTTGGGCTTGATTTCGCCATCCGATACCGTAACAAAGGATTTGTACACAGCGAAAAAATCACATCGCCGATTTGCCTGATTTTCGATAGCCAATGGAAAACGCCATCAAAATCCAACTTACACACAATTGAAATATGAATTGTGAGAGAAAAACCAAATTCTCTCCCAGAGAGCACAGAGCGTTCGGCTGTCAGGCGCCGCGATGGAGAAGCTCAACAAGGTCGGTGCGGCGCCATGGGACGCCATGGCGAATTGGATCCCTCTCTACTCCCCCCGCTGACCCTCCTCGCCCCATCCCCCCCCCCTTCCCCCCGCCCGCCCCAACAGGGACTGAGCCAGCGGGTGAATATGGCCGGGGTCAGGTTCGCCTTGCAGCTTTTCACCACGAAGAGACGGCACGCCCTTCCTCACGTCGCGGTCGAGAACATCAGCACGGTAAGCCTCCTCATCCCCATCCCCATCCCCATCCCACTCCGCACCACCTGCTGTTCCCTCCCACTTTCTCACGCGTCTCTCGTCTCGTCTCGTCGTTGCTCGTCTCGTTGCTCGCTGCTGCAGGTGGACTGGCGCAAGGTCCGGGCGGCCGGGTTCAAGGGCTGCGTCTTCGACAAGGACAACACGCTGACGGATCCTTACAAGATGTGCTTCCACCCGGACGCCAGGGACTCCTTTCGGGAGTGCCTGCGGGCCTTTGAGGGAAAAGTCGTTTTGCTGAGCAACTCGGCGGGGCTGGAGCAGTACGACCCGAAGGGCTCGGAGGCCGACGCCATCGAGAAGAAGCTCGGGTGCCCGGTCCTCAGGCACAAGCGTAAGAAGCCCGCGGCGGAGCCCGAGGTCTTGGAGAGGCACTTTGGGGCCAAGACGGGGGAGCTGGTGATGGTCGGCGACAGGACTCTGACGGACATCGCGTTTGGGAACTCGATGGGGATGCTGACAGTCAAGTGCGAGCCCTTCACGTCCCGCGGGGAGAACCTCTTCGTCAAGCTCGCCAGGAGGCTGGAGGCCCTGCTCGCCTTCGTGCTCAGGGCCGCGGGGTGCGCGCCGCCGGACCACCCCCTCGTTCAGGCCGGCACGGACTTTACCTTCACCGCATCCTAACATTCACTTTAAATAAATAGAACGCGTTACCTCTCCTTGTTCTTCTCTTCACCCTTTCGTTCGGGCAGAGCTGGCTTGCAGAGAGTGCTCGCGCCCGCTCACAGCGAACCGCCCATGAGCGTGCTGGCGAACGTCGAGGAGCACACACCCTGCGCCACACCCATGGGAGCCCACCAAGGCATGCCCAGGTACTCTTGGTACATGTCCCTCGGGATGGCAGTGCAGAGGGCGCCCGACACGGCGTTCACGGGGCCGGTGATCCATCCAGGAGCCTCCGCGGTCTCCTGCTGGAGCTTGCGCCTCAGTTGCTGGTACCTCTGGTGCAGGCCGAAGACGTCCTCGTTCTCCAGAACGTGGGCGAGGTCGACGTCCTGGTGGCTTCTGGCCGACTCGGTCTGGAGCGGCCTGGAGGCCCCGATCGAGGTCGCCGCCAGGAGGGCGCACATGGCAACAGCCCAAAGGATCCTCCTCCTCGTCAGCAGAATTCTCGTCAACATCCTCCACTAGCTGTCCTCGCGTTCTACCCCGCGCCTCTTCTCTCTCTGCCTCTTTTGGCGCCCGCAACTCTCGCTCGAGCCGTTCGTCCTCGTGCCGCGCGTCTGTCGCCGCTCTCGCTCTCGACGAAGGCTTCCTGGCCCCGGCCCCTGTGGACCCTGGGGCATCTCGCCCGTTACCCTCGGTACCATCGCGGGGACGGCAACAATTGAAGAGATTTCCATTTGGAAATATGTCTCAATCAAAAAAGTTCTTTCGGGGAAAGAGGAGAGGCTGAGGTTCACGCGAATGCCTCTCAAGAAGATCAGAAGGAAGCTGCTGCAAAGCGCGCTTAGCGTTCATTGCTCGCCATGGCGTGGCTAGGTCCGTACTTGAGGCAGGCGGCCTCGGGCACGACCTTCGCGTCGAGGTGCGCGGCACAGAGGTGCTCCCAGGACCTCGCCCCGTGCGCGACTTTCGGGAGGACCTTCGCGAGCCAGGGAGACGGCTCCAGTCACGATGAGGTAACGTTGTTTGCCCCCCCAACCCCCACACATATGTTTCTATTCTTTTGGCTCTTCTCCGTCCTGCCTGACTCTTTGAAGCTGACGCGGGTCGAACCCAGGACCTCGAGCCGATCCACCAGGTGCCGTGGGTCCGGAGCGTTATGACTGGAAACGAACTGATACGGAACACGCGGTACAACAAAGGGATGGCGTTCACTAAGGAAGAGAGGGCCAGGCTCCACTTGCAGGGCCTTCTTCCGTCCGCGGTGCTCTCGCAGGAGCTACAGGTCGAGCGGGCGATGATCAACATCAGGAGCATGGAGTCCGACCTGCAGCGGTACACGTACCTCACCTCCCTCCAGGAGAGGAACGAGAAGCTGTTCTACCGCGTGCTCGTGGACCACATCGAGGAGCTGGCGCCCATCATACACGTCCCGACGGTTGGGCTGGCGTGCCAGAAGTACGGGATCATGTTCCGCTCCCTGCAGCGCGGACTGTGGATCTCTCTCGCGGACAAGGGAAACATCGGCAGAATCCTTAGGAACTGGCCGGAGACTCGAGTGGTGCGTCGCGCACGCCCCTTCCCCTTCCCGCCCTCCCGCCGGCATCTCGTGCTCCCAGCAGGCTGACTTTCCGCCCCACTTCCACCCTCACTTTTCTTGCTCCCTCTTGAAAAAACGAAAAAGGATCTGGTGGTGTTGACGGACGGGGAGCGGGTGCTGGGGTTTGGGGACCTCGGCGTCCACGGCATGGGCGTTTGCGTCAGCAAGATCGCCATGTACACCGCGTGCGGCGGCCTCCACCCGCACCGGTGCCTCCCTATCTGTATCGACGTGGGGACCAACAATAAGGAGCTGCTCGACTCTCCATTTTACGTCGGCTACCACCACACCAGGATTAGGGGGGAGGACTACAACGAGTTGATCGAGGAGACGATCAGGGAGATCCACGGCAGGTTCGGGCACAAGACGTTCATCCAGTTCGAGGACTTCTCCTTCGAGAACTCGGCGAGGTTTCTGAGGGAGTACCGTGCGGAGGCGCCCGTGTACGATGACGACATCCAGGGCACCGCCGTCGTTTCCCTGGCCTCGCTCATCTCGTCGATGAGGATCACCGGCAAGAAGCCCGAAGAGCACAAGTTCCTTTTCGTCGGCGGGGACGGGGACGAGACCGGGCTGCACATCGCCGACCTGCTGGTGGAGTTCATGACCAAGGAGACGGGAATGTCCGTCACGCAGGTCAGGAAGCAAATCTGGTTCATGGATGAGGAAGGGCTGGTGGTGCGATTCAGGGCGGAGGACCTAGAGGACAGGAAGATCCCTTATGCGCACGAGCACGACGAGTGCTCGGACTTGTCCCAGGCCATCGACCTGATCAAGCCCACCGCCATCGTGGGAACTCCCACTTGCAACGACTCAAAGGGCCTCTTCACCAAGCCCATCTTGAACAAGGTGGCCGAGTACAACGACAGGCCCATCATCCTCGCGCTCAGCACCCCTTACCCGGAGTGCACGGCGGACGAGGCCTACTCTTACACGAACGGCAAGGGAATCTACATTGGCGGCGGGTACAGGAACTGCACCTCTGTGATGCTGCCAAATGGCAAGCCCTACAAGCCAAGCGTCAGCACCTCCGCTTACGTCTTCCCGGGCCTGGCGCTGGGACAGACGTACTCCGGGGCCACGAAGATCCACCAGGACATGCTCCTGGCGTCCGCCAAGGTCCTCGCCAACCTGGTGAGCGACGAGGACATCGCCCAGGGGGCCGTGCTGCCGCCCTTTGGGAACATCAGGGGAATCTCGTGCAAGATCGCCAAGAAGGTCGCGGCGATCGCGTACGACTTGGGCCTCGCCACCCGTCTGCCGAGGCCGGTGAACTTGCACCGCGAGATCAAGGAGCACCAGTTCAGGCCATACTACACGAAGTACTGCAAGTGAGGTGCGGGGTGGTGAGGGCAGGGTTTTACAGGTCTACTTATTTTTGTACTGCTTTCCTTTTTTTTTTTTCGGCGAGCAAGCTAATAAGCCTTCTCCCTCCCTCCCTCTCTTTGTTTGCGCAAAAGGGCGTCCCTCCCGCCGCCCTCTCAGGCGTCTTACTGGCCGCCATCGCGATGCCTCAGGCTCTGTCGGACCTCCCACCTCACGTTGTCGCGCCTCTTCTCTGTGGGCACAACGTACTCGCGGTCCCTGGTGAGAGGCTTCCTCCTCCCGGACTGGACGGCCCGCCTCGTCTTCTTCGCGGCCTCGGCGTGCTGCGCGGCGAAGAGCTTGTGGAAGTTGATCGCGGGCTTGGACTTCTTGCCAAGCTGGGCGGACGAACACGTTTTCCAGGACATTTGGGTCTTTTGGTATCGCGCCACCCTATCTGTCTTGGCGGGCTGCTGCGGGGGCTGGTTGTACGACAGGCGGTTGGATGAACGGGCCGACAGGCACCTCGATGGAGACGAGACAAGCCTCTCGCGCCTGAGGCCGGGGGAGGTGACCGGTCGTGACGAAAGCTCGTCGTCCTCGTCGGGGTACCCCACGGCCCTTGCCAGAGGGCTCAGGTTCTCCTTTCTGCTGCCTCCAAGGCGCTGCGCTGGGCTCCGCCTCACCGTGGAGTCCACCAGAACCTCGACCCTCTGTCTACAAACCTCCTCCTCCTCCTCCTCCTCCTCGTAGTCGTCGTCCTCGTAGTCTCCTCGTACCGGTCCTCGGCCTCCTGCGCCGTCCGGCCACCGTTCTCGGAGACGGGTTCGACGCCAAGGTCCTTCAAAAAAGAGGATATGAGGTCTTGTGGCACGTCCCTGCCCATCATCTCGAGCTGGCGCCTCACGGCCTCCACGCTCACGCTGGCCGGCATCTTCACCGCCACCCCCTGCGTCTGAGTCTGTCGCTCGTCCAGTTCAAAATAGAATTCTGCCTCCCTTCTTCCCCTCCCCTCCCGCCAGCTAAAACCAAAAACACAATTCGCCATCAGTTTTGCGAAAAAAGACGAAATTTCCCCTTCAAAGACGGCATCTTGGAAGTTCCAAGAAGTTCATCTTTTGCGAAACGAAGTTCGACGTTTCGCCGGTTTTCCCCCGAAAGACACCTAAGAAGCGTCTTTTCTTCGCGGCACCCCGCGGCGGGCGTGACCAACCTAGGCTGTAGGGTCTTCGAGGACGGCCAGTACCTCGCGTGCCAGGATGGTGACCACGTTGTCCCTGGCTTCTGTCACCTCGGCACTGACCAGGGACAAAGAAAAGACGGTCGTGTGCTTCGTGCTCGCGCTATGCTACCTCGTGGTGGCCACCTGCGCGGTCGCCCAGTTCGTCCGCACCCACCGCAGGCTCAGCAAGGCCCTCACGAAGCAGAAGCTCTTCTTCACTTTCACGGCGGTCACGGTTCTGGCTAGGCTGGGCCTGATGATCACCATTCCGTTCTCGGGGGAGCCACTCCTGCTTTCGTACTACAGAAAGATTCTGCTCACCGTGCTGAACAACCTGCCGGGTCTGCTCTTCTTCTCCACCTACAACCTGCTGATCGCGTACTGGGCGGAGATCCTGGACAGGGTCCAGAACCCAGCCGTGAGGCGGAGCGCGGTCATCCACCCGTTTTTCGTGGTCGCAAACGTCCTTATCTACGTCGCGGAGATCGCACTTTGGACGATATGGGCTACCAAGTCCGCCAAGCCGTGGAGCTACAAGAACCCTTGGACACTGTGGACGCTTAGGGCGCAGCTCAGCATGTTCGCCCTGATCTACTTCGTCGCCTCGCTCGGCTTTCTCTTCTTCGGCACGAGGCTGGTCGCTCTGCTCAGGAGAGTAGAGAACGCGAACGGGGGCCAGAGGGGTGTGTACAACAACGTCGTGAAGAGGCGGCTGCGCGAGGTCGGGGTCCTCACGGCCATCTGCACGACCTCCTTCCTGCTGCGGACGGGGATGATCGTCATGTTCTTCGTCAAGCTGGAGGAGCAGAAGCACAAGGAGAGCACGCTGGGGCGCGAGGGCAACCTCGTCTTTGTGGTCTTCTACTACATCATCTCCGAGGTCATCCCGTCGTGCCTGTTGTTGTACATCCTGAGGGAGCTGCCGAGGAGGCCCCAGAACAGGGCGAGCACCGGTCTGCAGAGCCCCAACACGCTGATGTCTCAGAGCCGCTTCAGCTCCGCTGTGGAGGCCACGCCGCTGTTGGCGGAGAAGACCGCGGGGGGGGTCGTGTGATCTCGCCTTGATAGAGAGAAGCGGGAGGAAGCGCGCGTGCGTGCGTGCGTGCGAGCCTTTTTGTGTACATTTAAGAGCGTATAGACGAAATAGAATATCTCTAGGACATCGAACAAGCATCACCTCTCGACAGGCCTGAGGATCAAGTCGCTTCTCACTCGCCAGTTCCAGTCTGGCCACACTAGTTGGATCCTGTGTGCACAAGTGAGGCTTCCTTCCTCTGAATTTTCCGATTCCGATCTCAGTAACATTTCCAATTCTAGAGTTTGTGGCTCTGCTTTTTGCGGAGTCCAAACGCGATAGGCCAAGCAATCGAGAATTGAGGGGCAGCGCTCACCAGAGAGAGAGCGAAGCACAGCACCGACCGAGGTTGGAGACCAATGAACGTGACAATGGCGACCAGAGTAACGGGAACCCCGTCCCTCGCGCAGAGGCAGAGCGCGCGCGTCTCGATCGCCGCGGCGGCCCCAGGGAACCAAAGGTGCGTCCTGGCGAGGGCCACCGGTGCCGAGGGGGTCGAAGGAGCTGCGTTTGAGGCCGCGGCGCAGACAACGAGGAGGGGTGCCCTGTCCGCCGGGTTTGGGATCGTGACCGCCGCCCTCTTCCCGTCCACCGCCTTCGCCCTTCTGCCGGACGACGACGACGAGGAGCTCATCAAGAGGGCCAAGGAGAAGCGCAAGAACAAGATCAAGGAGGAGCTCGCGACGGAGAGGAACTTCGTGGGGCTCAGCAAGCCGACCGAGGAGGAGATCAAGACCGTCCAGCTCGCCGTCGCTAAGATGGTCAAGACCGGTTCTCTGCTCGAGCAGGGCGACTTGGACACTGCGGCGACCGTCATTGGCAACGCGTCCACCCCCTGGGCCTCCAACTTGACCTCGCTGGCGAAGCGAAAATCGGCCGGAAAGGCCACCGAGTCCGCGGGAATGATGCTCTCGTCGCTCTCCGTGCTGCAGGAGTCCGTGATGAACGGCGATGACAGGAAGGCCAGAACCTCTTTCGCCGCGACTGCGTCCGCCCTCGAGGACTTTGTGGACGCCATCGGGATGAAGAGCGAGATCAAGGGTCTGTGAGCTCGGGGCTTCAGATAGCGTCCTCGTGTTTTTGTAACAAGCGACTTTGTTTTTTTTTCTTTCTTCTTGCTCTCTCACTCTACCTACGCCCGGATCCTCATCGCGAGGAGGGGCCAACCTCGTGGACACCTGGCTGGACGCCGTTTGACCCCCACCATTCTAAAACTATTGGTAACGTTTTTCCACTCGTCGCTCTTCGCGATGATGCGGCGGTCTCAAGCTTGTGATGCACTCCCATTTCTATTCTCTCTCTCTCTTTTGGTCCTCCATCCTCACTCTCACCCCAACCAGCATCCCAGAAAATTCATCCAGGACGCCAGGCATCTGCTTTCCAGAAGAAAAAAAAGTAACGGCGGCGTCCCTGAGAGCGACGACACGAGAGAGACGACCCCGACCAGCTGGGGAACGAGGGGGGTGGTGAGCGCCGCTCGTGGTCGGGACGGGGGATGGGAGTCGACAGGATGGCTCGCGGAGCGGAGTCGACCTCCTCGGCGAAGCGCGCGAAGTTGTGCACGAAGAAAAAGAGGGACGCGCTCGAGCGGGAGAGGAACGAGCTCATACTGGGGGTCGCGAACGCGAGGGCAAAGGCGAAGGAACTGGAGGAGAGGCTGGTTCGAGAGGCGGTTCGAGAGGCCAAGGAGGCCTTAGCGCAACGTCTACCCTCCGTGTGCGCTGATCTCGAGGCCGAGAACCGCGACGAGCTAATGGAGAAGCTGCCTCCCGAGCTTTGGGAGAAGATCGTCGACGAGAACGTCCAGCAGAGCGACCTGCTCGCCCTCTCGATGACCTGCAGGTTCTTTCGAGACACGACGAAGGATTTCGGGTGGAAGAAGGTGGAGACGAACGTTGGAGACGAAAACCGCCTCCTCGATCTGCGTAAGAGCGGGAGGATGGCGTCGCACAGCTTGGGTTGGTTTCAGTGGGTCTGCGACACCTTTGAGATCCTGCCGGGCTATAAGTGGGATGATGAAGGGAGGGTCGAGGGAGCGGCGTACGAGGGCGACCTGTTGAACTGCGCAGCGCAGCAGGGCAGCGTCGAAATCCTGAGGTGGCTGATGGAGGAGAAAGGGTGCGAGCTGAACGAGCACACGGGCTGGTTTGCGGGTATGAGCGGCAGCGTTGAGGTTTTGGAGTACCTGGTTGGGAAGGGCTACGAGGTCGATAGGAATGTATGTAGGGGGGCAGCCAAGGGAGGGCGCTTGAAAGCTTTGAAGTTTTTGAGAGGTCTGGACCCGCCTTGCCCTTGGGGTGAGGTGACTTGTGCTACGGCGGCGGAGGAAGGGCACCTGGACGTTTTGAAGTGGTTACGTTCTCAGGACCCGCCTTGCCCTTGGGATGAGTGGACTTGTACTCATGCGGCGGAGGAAGGGCAGCTTGAAATTTTGAAGTGGTTACGTTCTCAGGACCCGCCTTGCCCTTGGAATGCGCACACTTGTGGTGTGGCGGCGTTTGAAGGGCAATTGGACGTTTTGAAGTGGTCACGTTCGCAGGACCCGCCCTGCCCTTGGGATGTGTACCTATGTTCTGGCGCGGCACAGGGAGGGCATCTTGAAGTTTTGAAGTGGTTAAGAGCCCAAAACCCGCCTTGCCCTTGGGATGAGTGGACTTGTGCTCAGGCGGCGTATGGAGGGCACCTGGACGTTTTGAAGTGGTTAAGGGCTCAAGAACCGCCTTGCCCTTGGAGTACCTCCACTTGTACTTATGCGGCGGAGGGAGGGCATCTTGAAGTGTTGAAGTGGCTCAGGGATCAGGACCCGCCTTGCCCTTGGAGCAGACGCCAGTGCAAAGGGGAAGCGTCACGGTTTCGCCATCGGCACATTGTGCAGTGGATCGACCAGCAAGAGGATTAGAGCGATGTGGAATTTTCCGACAGTGACAGCGATAGAAGCTACGACAGCTACGGCGATGATTACTTTTGATGCACACCCAATTCTATTCTCACTCTCTCTTTTGGTCCTCCATCCTCACCCTCACCCACCCACCCAACAAGCATCCCAAAAAATTCATCGAGCTGGAGCCTCCACATCTTTGAAGATCAATGGATGAGATCAGCTGCAGAGCTGGATCGCTGAGTGACAACCTTCTTCACGCGAGGAGCATGGCGCCCGTGTCCACGCGAGCGATGAAGTGGGGGTGTCGCGGGGGTGCAATGGCCGCCCGCACTTGCCGGGCGGTCCCCCGGGCGCGGGGAAGGGGCAGAATGGCGGGGCCGAGGCGCGCCGGGGTCGTGCTGGAGCCCGAGCCTCGCGAACCAGGTCGAACCGGGCTCGCGAGGGCGGACCTCGTTCAGTTGATCGCGGATGCCTCGAACGACTTGAGGGTTCTCGTGGAGAGCAAGCCTCCCCCGAAGGCGAGCGTGGTTGCGGAGCACAGGAACAGACTTTCGTCCCTCGAGGCGAGCCTGCGCGAGCACGACGACCTGGCCAAGGAGGAGGCCAAGGTGTCCGAGCTCAGGGTGCTTCAAAGGGAGCAGCAGGCACTGCAGAAGGCTGTGATCTCTCGCAGCCTGGAGAGCGTCCCGCAGGACGGCCTCAGGGCCGAGGACGTGTGCAAGATGGCCGACGCGGTGGAGGAGGAGAACGCCGCGCTGAGGGAGATCTTGGAGATACGGAGGAGCGAGATCGAAAGGCAGCGCGAGAGTGGTAAGGTCACCGCCATGGAGACCGAGAACAGGAGGCTGCACCTGAAGCTGGAGGCGTTGTTAGCGAGGGAGAAGGCCCTGCTGGAGCTCAGGAGCCGGAGCGAGCAGGACAGGATCGTGGTGACGGACGAGATGGTCGCGGAGGCGCTCGACGAGGCCGAGAAGGTTGTGGAGGAGGTGGAGGCCCTGGCGGAGGCCCAGGCACCGGCGGAGGTTGTGGCCGATCCGGAGGTGGAGGAGCCCGAGGCCGCGGCGGAGGCGGGGCCCGGGGCGGAGGATGGCGTTGGGGTAGCAGGGGATCTCTTGGACATGGTGGCCGGCTACTCCCCCGACGCTGGCGTCGTGGCTGATTTTCAGGAGAGGGAGGCCAGGGCGGCAAGCTTCAGGGAGTCGAGGCTTGCGATGATCGCAGAGCACCTCGAAGGGGCAGGCGCCCGCGACCTGGAGGGGGGCGGAGATGGGGGGCTGAGGGAGGAAGTGGACCAGGCTCTGGCTGCCGCCGTGCTCGCGGAGGGTGACCTTCTCGTTGCGGAAGGGAAGGCAGAGCCCGGAAAGGACCTGACTGTGACCTACCGGGCCGGGGAGGGCCATCTTGGCTCAGAGGGCGACTTCAGACTCGTCTGGGGATTCAACGCTTGGTCCCAGAAGGGATTTTTTGCCGACATGGTGCCGGCCGCCGGTGAGGAGGGTGCGTTCCAGGCAACTTTGAAGGTTCCCAAGGACGCCGCTGTCTTAGACTTCGTCGTGGAGAGGGGCGGCCAGTACGACAACAACTGCGGTCTGGACTTTCACGTGGAGGTCGAGAGGAGGGAGGGCCTCGAGGCGTTCTGGTCTGCTCGGGCCAAAGAGGCGGAGGAGAGGCGGAGGAGCAAGGAGGAGGCAAAGCGTGAGAGGATCGCCTCCGGCCGGAGGGAGGCCTTGGAAAAGGCCAGGGCGAAGGTAGAGGCGGTGTTGTCGTCGGAGCCAAGGGCACCGAGAGCGGGTGAGATGGTCACGCTCCGCCTGGACGCCTCGGTGTCCGCTGTCAGTGAGGGCGTCGGCGTGGAGGCCAGGCTCAGCTTCAACAGGAACGCCCACCCGCTTGACCTGCCGGCGGCAAAGATGTGAGTGTCCCCTCCCTCCTTCCTTCTCTGGATTGCATCGGATCCGATTGCCCTAACCCTCCCTCTCTTTCTCTTTCTCTCTCTCTCCGTTTTCCCAGGACCCCGAAAGAAGGGAAGCTTGAGGTGACGTTTCTCGTCCCGAGCGATGCGTGGGCCATCGATGCCAAGTTCGTCGCTGAGGACGGCACGACGGACGACCACCACGGCTTTGGCTACCACCTCCCGGTCTCCGGCTCCGTGGCCCCGGAGCCGCCCCAGCACGTCATTCACGTCGCCGTGGAGATGGCCCCCATCGCCAAGGTGGGAGGGCTGGCGGATGTGGTGACCTCCATCGGAAGGGCTGTGCAGGACATGGGGCACACCGTCGAGGTGGTGCTGCCTAAGTACGATACGATCGACTACGGCGAGGTCCTGGGCTTCAGAGAGTGCGAATCCTTCGAGTGGGGCGGGACCACTAACAGGGTTTTCACCGGGATCGTTGAGGACCTTCAGGTTTGGTTCCTCCAGCCTGGGAACGGATTCTTTGACATCAACATGATCTACGGCGCGGACTGGGTGAGAATGGCGCCGATGACCTATTCCTCTTCACCCACCCACCCCCATGAGGCACAAGGGCTGACGCATTTGCCCCCTCCCTTCCCCTCCCTCCCTCGCAGGAGCCCATCCCGATGATGGACTCTGAGAGGTTCGGGTTTTTCAGCAAGGCCGCACTGGAGTTTCTGCTGCAGTCTGGGAGGCAGCCTGACATCATCCACTGCCACGACTGGTCCACCGCCCTCGTGGCGAAGAGCTACTGGGACGACTACCACGAGCACGGCCTGCCCAACTCGTCGGTGGTCTTCACCATCCACAACTTTGGGTACGGTCAGGATGCCATCGGGGAGGCTGCGATGTACTCGCAGAAGTTCACCACGGTTTCTCCGTCCTACGCCAACGAGATCAGGCACGAGGGCTGCATCGCCCAATACTCGGAGAAGTTCACGTGAGCAAAGATTTTCTTACTTCTCTCTCTCTCTCATTAATTGGCCCACCAGTCTACCGCTGACCCGACAATTTTTTTTTTAGGGGAATCCTCAACGGCATCGACCCAGCCATCTGGGACCCGCTGGACGACCCCCACCTCCCCCTGGCCTACTCCTCCGCCAACGCTGTGGAGGGCAAGAGTGCGGCAAAGAGGGCCCTGAGGGAGCGCGTGGGATTGAGGAACGATGACGTCCCCGTGCTGGGCATCGTCAGCCGGCTCACCCAGCAGAAGGGAGTGCACCTGATGGAGCACGCCATCTGGACCGCGCTGGAGAGGGGCTGCCAGGTGGTCGTTCTCGGGTCGGCTTTTGACCCGAAGATGCAAGAGCACTGGAACGAGCTTGAGCTCGGGCTCAGGCACAGGTTCCACGACCAGGCAAAGGTTGGGATCCCTCTCTCCGCAATCTTCTATTCCATTGAAAATTCTAACTCTCTCTCTCTCTCAGCTCATCTTCGCCTACGACGAGCCCTTGAGCCACCTGATCTACGCCGGGAGCGACATGATCTTGGTCCCTTCCATGTTCGAGCCCTGTGGCCTGACACAGCTCATCGCGATGCGTTACGGCGCAATTCCAGTGGTGAGGCAGACGGGCGGCCTTAGGGACACCGTCTTCGACGTCGACCACGACGCCGAGAGGTCGGAGAGTGAGGGCAAGGGCGGCACGAATGGGTTCACCTTTGAGGGTGCGGACCAGGGAGGGATGGACTACGCTCTGCACAGGGCGATCGACCGGTGGTATGGAGGCGGCGAGGGCCAAGAGGCCTGGGAAGACCTCGTGGTGAGGGTGATGGCGCAGGACTGGAGCTGGAACGAGCCTGCGATGGAGTACATGGACCTGTACTATGCCGCAAAGGAGAGGTAAGGCGTCCAAGCAAGGTTTGGGCACCAGGTCTGCGTGCTCGCCGAAATTGTAATTCCTTTACACCGCCATCCCGATTCTCCAGCAATTCAGGTTCATCATAACGGTCGTAACGGTAGAGACAGAGGAGGAGGAGAGAGAAGAGGTGAGTGAAAGAAAGAAATGTATCAAAATGGATCATGGTCTTGTGTTGTGTTTGCACAGCGGGCAAACTTTGCTTCGTACACTGATGCGACCCTCACAATGCTTGCAATGCGTGTAGCCCCTTCCCGGTCTCCGCGCTGCTGGACCAGGCGATCCCGGCGCAGAGGAGGAGGAGAGAAGGGAACGCAGGTGTTCCCTATTCCTGTGGATCCTGGCGTTCCTGTCCTCCTCCATTGCCGTTGGCACTGCCTCCACGGCCTGTGGCTCCTCCACGGCCTCCAACCCTAAGGCCGCCGCCTGAAGCCTCCTCTTGGTACGGCGGCCACCGCCACCGAGACCGGCGCCCCTCGAGTTGAAGAAGTCTGCAAAGACGGAGAGAGAGGTCAGCAGAGCTCGGGGCTTGGAATCCATAGATGCTTACCTGACAAATCCCCGCCAGTGGGGTCGTATCTTCTCCTTGGAGCCGACGGCCTCCTCCTCCCCACCTCGCCGTCATCGAACGCCGCCACCTCTTCCTGCCCCTGCCCCTCACCCACCTCGCCGTCACCGGGAGCCACGAAGACCATTGGCCTGAAAAGTTGGTTCCACTCATGCTCCCCGTCGAAAGGATACTGGAGACGATGGCTCCAGTCAGATGGTCGAAAGGCGGTGACAATCGCCTTGTAGAACTTGTTGTCATTGCGCCAGAACACGCGAATTTGCTGCAAAGACAAAGAGAGAGAGAGGAAGAGAGAGAGAGAGATCAGCAGGGCTCGGGGTTTAGAATCCAAAGGTGCTCACCTTGCCCACCGCTGCCTCACCCTGGAGACTTATGGCCGCGCCTGCGTGGCCAGAAAGTGCAGCCGCGTGAACTGAAGGAAAGAAAGAGTCAGCAGCCAACCGACAGGGGAAAAAAAGAAAACTCACCTTTTGCCTTGATGCAGCCCCCGCGCTCCTCGCCGCTGCAGCCACGGCACTCCAAGCACTTGATCTCCTTGGCAGCCCTGTTGGCCGCCCCGGCGTAACGTGAAGAGCTGAGGTACCTCGTGTCCATGAATTCCTTGTCGACCAAATCCCTGGAAAAGGGGCCGTTGTCTTGGCCGTCGCTCCTCTGGAAGTCCCTGAGAGCCCTCGCCGTCTCTGCCTCCACCAGGGCGTCACGAAAGGCTGGCCTATCGAAGGGGATGCTTCCCTTGCCTGGCCAGCTCTGCAAGCCCTCGTACTCGACCATCTGCACCCCTGCGGCATCCGCATAATTGCTGTCTCCGAAGAAGCAGACAACTTCAGATGCCTCAAACACCTGGCCGCCATTCTTCTTGGTCCTGAGCAGAAGGAATGGGGAGTCCCTCGGGTAAACCTCCCCAGGCCACCAAGGGTGGGATCTCATCTTCCCCCACACGAGCCGGTTCACCTGAACGAACTGGGCGGGCTGCTGGTGAAGCAAACCCAGCCCAACGCCGCAAGCCTTCACTTGCTTCTTCAGCTCCCCGACCTTCCAGCCCTTGGCTTGGCATCGATTGAGATAGCCAGAGACCTCAGCTTTGAGAGTCTCTGGCGCTATCTCGTCGACGACCACGCATGCGCGAAGAGGGCATAGAGGGGTCTTCACAGGGTACTCGCTCAGCTCCACCTTGAAACGACCCTGCCCCTCGATGCTCCACCCGTGGTAGGGCCACCCCAAGAAGGCCTCGCCGTGCCTCTCCTCCAGCTGGAGGTCACTTGACTCGCAAGGGACGTACTTCCCTGGGGCCGAGAGCTGCTCGCCGATCCAGCGAGCAACGTCCACGGACACGGCATTGCCGAGCATCCTCGCCCTCTCCTTGGTGATGTCCCTGGAAGTCCAGTCCGGACTATCGCTCAGCCGTGCGGTCCAGCCAGGCCTGAAACCCTGAAAGATCTCTGCGGACGTGATGGAGAACCCTCCCAGCGTCCCCTGCTCCGCGAGACACACCTTCAGCCGGTCGATGTTGGCGGCGGTGAAGGTGGGGCAAATGCCCGGCACCACGGGCTGGGGGCGGCTGTGACCGGGGTCAGCAAGGACGTGGTCAGCAAGGTCAGCAAGGGTGAGGGGGAGAGCGACGACAGACTTACCTCATGTCAACCACGAAGTCGACCTCCGTGACATCCTCCTTGAAACATTCATAGCAGGGCAGGAGGTCAGCCGCCCGAGGAGGCGACGTGGACGACGATGGCTGCTGTGCCAGCAGTGGAGAAGGGCAACAGCCGCCCAGGCACTCCATCGTCCCCTTGCTGAGCAGGACGTCGCGTGGGTCTGAGTGCAGCGACGCAAAGATGAAGACGCGCCTCCTCCTCATGGGCTTGCCGAACGCTGCCGCGTCGATGGTCCTCCAGGCCACCGAGTAGCCCAGCTCCTCCAGCTTTTCCACGACGTGGTCGATGGCGGGACGCTCTCCACGATACGAGAACAGGAGGCCGGGGACGTTCTCGAGGAGGACGAACTCCACGGGCCTGCCCCTGTCCTTTGCATCCCGAAGCAGCCTGATGATGTGCAACCACAGGCCCGTGCGGGGCCCGAAGGCACCGAGCCTGTTCCCCGCGATCGAGACTTCATTCAGGGGAGAGAGGCGCGCGTCAGTCGACCGGCCGGCGAAGGGAGGGAGGAATGGAGGAGCGCTCACCGTCGATACAGGGGAAGCCAGCGGCGACCAAGTCCACGTTGGGCGGCAGGGTCGCGAGGCTGGTGATATCCTGGTGGAGGAGGGTGCCCATGAACTGCAGCTGCAGCAAGGCGATGCAGGCCTTGTCGATCTCGCACTGGAAGACGATCTCGTGTCCGGCCTGCATCAGCCCGAGGTCGAGGCCGCCACATCCTGTAAAAAGGCTCGCCACTCGCAATCTCCTCGGCATCTCGTCTCGTCTCGTCTCGTCTCGTCTTCACCGAAGTCGAGAGGTTGTTGTAGGGTGTTGTAGGGTGTTGAGGTCGCAGTCGATTGGGCTGCGTTCGTTCGGGTTGGCTTCGTCGCGGTCGCCGTCTTCGTCTTCTTCTCACTCGCGAGTGAAAGGATCGATCGTTCCCCTCCACCTCATCCTCGAAACGTCCGAAACGTCCTTGGGGTCATTTTCCCCGGGAAAACCGAAAACGAGTCGATTTCCAGGGGAACGAGGGGATACCAGAGGGTTTTGGGCACGACTGATCATGGCGCGCACGAGAGGAGCGGGACGAAGGAAGGGTACGGGGCAGAAGCGCCGCAAGACGGAGGCCGACGCGGCCAAGGCCAAGGATGAAGAGAGAGAGAGGAAGTTCAACGAACAGCTCGACGCCTTGCGCGTGGAGGAGCAAAAGCTCGCGAGCAAGAGGGCCAAAGTGCAAGGCCAACTCGCGGACTTCCGGGAGGAGTACAACGAGAAGCTCCTGTGCAAGCTGCCCCTCGAGCTGTGGGAGAAAATCTGCTCCAGCCTCGAGTCCAACAACCTCTTCGCCTTTGCACTTTCGTGCCGTTTTTTCCGCAAAAGGCAGAAGGATCTGGTGACCAAGGACCACAAGAAGAAGCTGAGGACAGAGGCGTATGGGTACAGATCGCAGCTCGTATCTTGGAGGCTATATGGATCCCCGCGCTTTGGGCAACAGCCCAAGCTGAGCGCGTCCTACCTCGAGTTCGTGATGGAGGGTGCACTCGCGGAGCTCGGCACGAAGCATTCTAGGGACCGGGACTACCGCAGGGACCGCATCACTCTCAACGTCATGAATTTTTGCGCGAGGGACGGTCACCTGGACTTGCTCAAGGCGCTGGCGGCGGGGAGGGACAACCCGAGGCTGCCGGGGGGCCTCGCAGCCTTTGCCAGCGAGGGCGGCCACTTGGGAACTTTGAAATGGCTGAGGCAGGAGGGGTGCACGCTGACGAGTGAGGTTTGCACCCGAGCCGCGCTCGCGGGGCACCTGCACGTGATCTACTGGGCCAGAAGGACGGTGAAGCCAAAGTGCCCTTGGTGAGTGAGCGTCCCCA
>Ga0160423_10000591_pt1 | contig 29903 bp, 14 predicted proteins | sample CRUFie14St8metaG_FD_108191 | JGI IMG/M metagenome (GOLD analysis project Ga0160423, IMG submission 108191) | Marine microbial communities from the Costa Rica Dome - CRUD Field 142mm St8 metaG | ecosystem: Environmental > Aquatic > Marine > Oceanic > Photic zone | place: Costa Rica: the Eastern...
ACTCTCAAGGGAGTGAAGATTAGTCGACTTGGAATCATTCAAATACAGGACGCCGTCAATCTCGCTAATTTTCTCACAGCGGTGCTGAGGAGCTCTGAAATTCTCTATAGACTCCTCAATATCATTCCACGATATTCCAAGGATATCGGCCACAGCAAGAGAGACCATAACATTTTCTGCGTTGTGTTTGCCTTGAAGCTCGGTTTTTCTGAAGTCAAAGCTCCGACCGGCCTTTTTTTCATAAATTATTCCTTCCTCATAGCCGAAATCACCTCCTTCTGAGAAAGCCGAGAAAGTGGTTCTTAACCAATCACTCCCCACATTGTCTTCGAACTTGCATATTGCCTGCTTCCCCTCCCCACCATTCTTAAAAAGCCGCACTTTTGCCTGCTTGTAGTCTTCTAGACTTTTATACCGATCAAGGTGATCAGCTGCGAAGTTCATCCAAACCGCCACCTCTGGACTGAACGTTTTAATTGTCTCCAGCTGAAAGGAACTGATCTCAAGAACAATCCAGTCCAGTTCCTCTCTTGATGCAACAACATCGCTGTAAGCGCGCCCAATATTTCCTGCCGCGACGGCCTTCAAACCGCTGCTGTTGATCATTTGAGCGACGAGACTGGTCGTCGTTGTCTTCCCATTTGTTCCCGTAATCGCAACCACAGGGGTTTCACTGAGGCGAAATGCAAATTCGACCTCGCCAATCAGCTCATTTGACGCCTCAGAAAAGGCACGGGCTATGGGCCAGCGCTCATCGATCCCAGGGCTGATCACTGAGACGTCATAGTCGCTTGACGGAAAAAGCGCATCATCACCACAAGTCAAAACCACACCCAGTTCGGCGAATCGCTCCACAGCTGGAGACAGCCGCAATGTGTCACCGCTATCAAAGGCAGATACAGTAGCTCCGTGACTAAGCGCTAAAGCGGCAGCGGCAAGGCCACTGCTACCAGCTCCTAACACAGCAACTTTTTTACCTTTTAAATCCATTTAACGAAGTTTTAGAGTCATCAACCCAATCATGGCGGAGATAATTGAGATGATCCAAAAACGATTAATCACTTTGCTCTCAGCCCACCCCATCAACTCGAAGTGATGGTGGATCGGTGACATTTTGAAAATTCGCTTACCCGTCAGTTTGAAGCTTGCTACTTGAAGAATCACGGAGGCGGCTTCCATTACAAAAACAAAGCCGACGATGACCAGCAGTAACTCCTGCTTGCAACAGATCGCAATCGTCCCAAGCATCCCGCCAATGGCAAGAGAGCCCGTATCTCCCATGAAGACTTTTGCAGGATAACTATTAAACCAGAGAAAGCCGAGACCCGCCCCAACGAGCGCAGTGCAGAAAATTGACACTTCACCGGCATGACGGTTAAAGGGGACCTGAAGATAGTCTCCCCCAATGATCTGGTGACCCGCAACGTAACTCAAGATGGCGTAAGCCATTGCCGTAGTCACAGTGCACCCGGCAGCCAGACCATCAAGACCATCAGTAAGGTTCACCGCATTCGAACAACCCACGATAACAATAGGAAGCAGGATAAACGTAAAAACACCCATATCCTCAATCACCGGATCCTTTAGTATGGGAAGGTAAAGTCTTCCAATGTAGTCGGAAGTATCGGGGTGACTATAAAGGTAACCGACCGCAATGAAAGAAACTACACATTGAACGATCAGCTTAGCCTTGCCTCGCACACCAACTGAATTCTTTCTTTTTATTTTTAAATAGTCATCCACAAATCCGAGCAGCCCGGTTCCCAGCATCACAAAAATGAGGGCATGAACGAATGGGTTTGTCGGGCGCGCCCAAAGAATAACAGAAATCAAAACCGCTCCGACAATTAAGACTCCCCCCATTGTAGGTGTCCCTGCCTTGCCGCCATGGAGTTCAGCCAACTCATTCACCTCTTCTGTAGTCCTTATTGGCTGGCCTAGTTTAAGGGAAATCAACTTGAGGATAACTTTGTTCCCCAACAGAACGGTTAGAAGAAAGGCGGTCAAACAGGCCCCGGCAGCACGGAATGTTTGATACTGAAAAACGTTCAGTGGATCCAACCAGTCTGAGTGATCTTTTACCAGGTGAAGGAAATACAACATAGGTGCCTGTCGCTAGTTAAAATGGTTGATTACTTTTTCCATAGCAGCCGCGCGGCTCCCCTTGACGAGAACAAGGTCATCCTCAACAAGGAAGGTGCGGAGAAATTGAGACGCGGCGTCATGATCAACAAAGTGGTAGCTTTCTTGAATACCTGCCGCTCCTTCATTAATCAGAGAAGCCTGATCTCCTACCGTGACTAAGGCATCCACTCCAGCTTTGACCACCGCTCCACCAACGCTTAGATGAGCCTCTCGCCCGTGTTCCCCCAACTCTCCCATGAATCCTAAAACAGCGACACGGCGCCCCCCTGCTGGAGAGATTTTCAAGGTCTCGAGAGCAGCTTTCATCGAATCCGGATTGGCGTTATAGCTATCATCGAGAAACCGGACCCCCCCCGCTGATCGTTCCTGAAGGCGGCCGCCACTTAACTCTACCTGACCCAATTTCTCGGCGATAACATTCGGAGTAATGCCCTCACGAATCGAGACGGCTGCGGCAAGCAGAGCGTTATTCACCATGTGCAATCCTCTGACCGGTAACAAAACCTCCGGAGAATCATTCATGTCTGATCGCAGAACGAACCTTATTTGCCCACCATCAATTACCTCAACAGCCTCTGCCCTAACATCCCCCTCTCCAATCCCTACTGGGATCAATTCGCAGGAAACCCGATCACTTACATATTCAAAAAAGTCATCAGCGGCCGGCATCGCGCAATAACCATGAGCTGGGACAGCTACGGCCAAAGCTGACTTCTCTTCAGCTATGGCTTCCCGTGTTTTCATATGCTCAATGTGAGCTGTGCCAACATGGGTAATAACGGCAGCATCTGGCTCAGCGATTTCAGCCAGCGCCTCAATCTCTCCGGGATGATTCATACCCATTTCCCATACACCGAACTTATCGTTTTCATGACCGGCGAGAATCGTTAGAGGCAGACCAATATGGTTGTTTAAATTACCGACCGTGTGGTTGACTTGCCCTCCTGCAGCAAGCGAGGCACCGAGGAAGTCTTTGGTAGAGGTTTTGCCGTTACTACCGGTAATACCGACCACAAAAAGTCCGTCACTGTTCCTCCGATGATTGAAGGCCAGGCGTTGTAGAGCGCTTAACGTGTCTTTTACCCTGACGACCCCACCATTAAAGCTTTCGGTTTCCGCAGTTAAATTACTCACGACCACAGCTCCAGCTTTCCTTTCCGCGACCGAACCGATAAAATCATGGGCATCATACCGGCCCCCTTTGAGAGCCAAAAAAATCTGGCCTTCATCCACTTTGCGCGAGTCGGTAGAAATCGATTTCAATTGGGTGGATGGCACGCCCTGAAGTATTTCTCCGTCGCACCAATCAGCCAATTGCCCAAGTGTTATTGGCATCATCTCTCACCCCCTTCCGCTTTTTCACGAATGAAATTGACCGCTATTCTACGATCATCAAATTCATGACGAATTCCGTCAATTTCTTGATAAGTTTCGTGTCCCTTACCCGCGATTAGGACGATGTCGCGTTCTTCAGCAAGTCGAATGGCTCGCTTGATAGCAAGCTTCCGATCTTCAATCACCTCGTAATCGTGGCGCTGAAAACCAGTTTCAACATCCTCAAGGATTTTGGCTGGAGGCTCGGTCCGGGGATTATCTGTCGTCAAGATGCAAAGGTCACTTAGATCTTCAGCGGCCTTTGCCATCATCGCTCGCTTTGCAGTATCGCGGTCTCCTCCACAGCCGAAAACGGTGATAATGCGATTAGGCCCGAGGTCACGGAGCGTCCTGAGAACACTACTTATCGCATCCGGGGTATGAGCGTAATCGACAAACACTCGATAGTTGATCTTCCGATCACCCACAGCCTCGAGTCGACCAGGAACCTGAGGTGCTTCCGCCATTTTCGAAACGGTTTCTCGCAGGTTCAATCCGACCCCATAAGCAGAGGCTATCGCTGCAACCGAGTTGTAGACATTGAAAGCCCCGATCAGAGGCGTGCGGACAAGAAAACTGCGCTCCCCAAAAGAAAGCTTAAACTCAGTTCCATCAAAATCACTTCTGATATTAGAGGCTTGAAAATCCGCTTTCGCCGACCGCCCAAAGGTGTAGACCTTAAGTCGCTCAAAGTTTCTTTTCCTGAGCCGCTCTCCATAGGAGTCGTCCGCATTAATGATCGCAACCCCTTTCTTCGAGGAATCAAGATCCATCGCAGTGAACATGGCGGCCTTCGCCTCAAAGTAATTTTCCATTCCTCCATGGAAGTCGAGGTGATCCTGAGTGAGATTAGTAAACACTCCAACATCGAAAGATACCCCCGCGACACGCTTTTGGGTAACGCCGTGAGATGACACTTCCATGGCGACTGCGCGACAATCCGAATCGAGCATTTCACGGAGCAACTTCTGAAGCTCCGGCGACTCCGGAGTCGTGTGAGGGGCATCCTCAAATTCGTCCCCTATCACGTAGTTAATCGTCCCAATAAGCCCGGCTCGATGAAGAATTGATTCGATCAGATGATGAATCAGAAACGTTGTCGTCGTTTTGCCGTTAGTTCCCGTAACGCCGATAACCGGAAGTTCACGACTTGGATAACCCTCGAGATTCGCAGCAGCGATTCCCATGGCAAGGCGGGGGTCATCCGTTTGAACCCACGTAACCGCAAACTCAGATGCATAGGGCTGTCCCGAAATAACTGCCACAGCGCCGTTTTCGATAGCCGCATCAATATATTGATTACCGTCATCCCCCTGACCTGCAAGAGCACAAAAGACCCCCCCATCAACAACTTTCCGCGAGTCAAAAAATACCCCAGACACGTTAATATCGAGCGAACCGGAAACGGACCTGACGCAGATAGACTCAATAAGTTCTGACAGCTTCATGGATTCACTCCCCGATCTCCAATCCATTGAAATTCGCGAGTGAAGTCTCCGTCTCAGGCTCAATTTCCTCAGGAAGATCTGGCTCGATGCCAAAGATCTTGACCGCATCAGCAATAATTTCTTTGAACACTGGTCCGGCAACGCTCCCCCCATAGGCGGGGCCGTTCGTGATGCTAGGGTCATCAACCACGATTAATCCAACTAACTGGGGATCCTCAGCGGGTAGAAAACCCATAAAAGAGGCAGTGTAACGCCCTGAAGCGTAACCAACGTTTTCGATATATTTTCGGGCTGTGCCGGTTTTACCACCCATTGAATAACCTGCTAGCTTAGCCTTAGAGCCAGTCCCATTTTTCGTAAGGGTCTCCACCATGCACTGACGAACTTGAGCTGCCGCCTTTGCGCTAATAACCCGACGTGCGGCCTTCATGTTTCCTTTCAAAATCGGAATATCGCCTGAGCCCAGTTCCCTCACACTGTCAATGATCGTCGGAGGCTGATACACCCCGTTGTTAGCTATTACACTGCAAGCCATCAGCATCTGCATTGGAGTTACACTGACTTCGTAACCCATCGTGCGACTCGAAAAGGAAGACTTGGACCACTTATCGACACCGCTCATCCATCCTGACTGCTCAGCGTTGAGCTCAATGCCAGTCTTAGATCCAAATCCAAATTTCTGAGCATAAGAATGGAATCCCTCTCGATTCAGTGGGCTTGCTACTTTGTAAGCACCAATATTTGAGGACTTCGCAAAAGCCATCTGCGCGGTCAAAACACCGTAGGGGTGATGATCTCTCAGCGGAGATCCATCACGAATGTAGTATCCCATCTCGCAATCAATTTCGGTCATCGGGCTCGCCAAGCCACGGTCGAATGCAGCACCGTATCCAACGACCTTGAAAGTTGACCCTGGCTGATAAAGATCAGTCACAGCAATATTTCGGCGAACCGGCGGCATCCCCCTAATACCCTTACGGGTTGCCAGATCGAAATGAGGACGGCTCGACATCGCGAGCACTTCGCCTGTTTTTGGATTCATAAAGATCGCCGTCGCCATCTCAGGACGGTGACGGTCAATGACAGCATCCAACTCACGCTCCAAAATTTCCTGAAGCGCCATATTGATGGTGAGGTAGACATCTTTTCCGGGAACAGGGTCAACCTGCAATCCGCGGTATGCATGAATTTCACGACTCTTGCGATCGCGCTCACAATAACGATATCCTGGAATACCCGTCAGCACCTCATTCAGGGTCTTCTCAACACCGGAGACCCCAACCCCCTCCTGATCAACGTAACCGATAACCTGAGTTAAGGAAAGGGGACTCGGGTAGTAACGCTTCTCCCCCTTGCGCAGGTAGAGGCCACCGATCGACTTTTCACGGAGCAACTCAGTCAATTGGCGCGAAAAGTCATCCTCGATACCTTTTGCCAAAACAATTTCACCCACCGTTTTTTCGCGTAATGTCCGACCCAGTTCTTCGACTGGAACCCTTATGAAGCTTGATATCTCTTCAGCAACATATTCACGATAGCGAGCCAGAATCTCATCAGGATGATACTTCTTCCGAATTTCGTGAGCCTTAATACCCTCTTTCGTCGCCAGCCCTTTACAGGCAAGCCCCTGGTCTTTTAAGTGAAAACAATCCACGACAAGCGAGTAAACCGTCTGATTCCTTGCCAGAAGTTCTCCGGAGCCGTCGTAAATTCGGCCACGTTTCCCTGTGAGCAGTTCACGATATTCGTATCGATCGCGGGCTCGCTCGCCCAAATTCTCCGAGCAGAACAACTCGATGTAAATCAGTCGACCACTCAAAACAGAAAGCAGCGTTACCAGCAATAGACAGGCGATGGTGAGGCGCTTCTTTAAGTTCGCGATCATCAAATTTATCAGTCTAGATTCGCTCTAACCTCCGATACCTCGGCAGGCGCTTTCACCTCAATCACTTGAGACATCTCAATCTCACTGAGATCACTTTTCACCCAGCGCAGTCTTCGAGAAAGCTCCTGGCGCCCTTTGACTCCTGCGATCCGCAATTCCAACATCTCAATTTCGAGATCTAATTCGGCTACCTGATCCTCGAGACCTCGAATCTCATAGCCGAAAATGACATGCTCATTCCTAACCAGAACAAATCCTGCACCCGTTGCGAGGAGCAGGAGACCGGCCACGACCAAACGGCAAATTGTGATCGGGCGAACCCGATTTCTGTATCGGTTTCTTTTCTCCATCAATCCTCCAACTTTACCGCCACTCTAAGTTTGGCGCTCCTTGCCCTGGGGTTCGTTTCGATCTCCGCGCCACTTGGGCTGATGGCCCGCCGCGTCGGTAAGGTCAGGCAATAATCCAAGTTCTCTCTCGGCTCCGGCCATTCTGGCCGGTCAATAAACGGAGTGCTATGACGTCGCATGAAACGCTTCACCATGCGATCTTCCAATGAATGAAATGATATGACAGCCAACACACCTCCCTCACTGAGCACCTCTAGAGAATTATTTAATGCGGCCTCGAGCACTTCCATCTCTCGATTCACGGCTAAACGAATCGCCTGAAAAACACGGGTTGCGGGATGTTTGCCACTCACCCGAGGTACAGCCCGCTCGATTATCTCAGCCAACTGCAAAGTTGTCTCGATCGCCTTCTGTTCGCGGGCCTTCACAATCTCCTTGGCAGCCCGAACAGCTCGCTTCTCTTCGCCGTAATCACGAAAAATGCGAACCATCTCTGCTTCGTCCCAGTCATTCACCAAGTCTCGCGCAGAAAAGTCAGCCCGATTATCCATTCTCATGTCGAGCGGTCCATCCTGCCGAAAAGAAAACCCACGAGATGGCTCGTCCAGTTGGTGTGAGGAAACACCCAAGTCCATCAGGACACCATCCACACGATCGATACCCAAAGTCCGCAGCAAAGAATCCATATCGGAGAAATTTCCACGCACCGGAAGAAAACAATCACCATATTGGGCCAATCTGCGCTCGGCATATTCAAGTGCCTCAGCATCCTGATCGCACCCCACTACATGAGCTCCACGCTCGAGAAAAACTTCGGAGTGACCGCCGCCGCCCAGAGTTCCATCAAAGATCTGCTTTCCCTTCACCGGCTCCAGTGCGGCAAGAATCTCGCGGGCCAGGATTGGCTGGTGATAAAACTCCATTCTTTTGTCTTCGTGATGAGCTTTTACTTCAAGTCCAGATTGAATGGAACCGCTTCGCAACTCTTCCGCCCCCTCCACCGCTGGGAAGCCCCAGTCAGCCAACTGACCAGACACGCCACTAGCACGCTCAAGCCAAGGTTTAATGGGGATGATCATCACTTTTTTAGCCTAAATCTAGATATCAACTAGATCCTTGAGGGGCGGAGCGCTGGCATTATAGAAACCATAAATTGTGGAAAATCAGTATGCTTATTATATTATCTCAAAATCTTTTAAGGCAAGCCTAAAAGTTAAGTTTTCCTAAATAATTACGAGCTGAATTTAGGCTTTCGCGCGCGACGGCCCGCCCTTAGGAGCTGAAGCTCCTTTTGATGCTAAATATACCGATCCGAGAGTTGGATCTACAAGGGGGGCGCAAAGACTTTCTGACCGTCTTTTACCCGCCCCCAATTGGCGCTACCTGCCTACTTCTCCAGCTCTGGATCAGACTTTTTTTTAACCTTTGGATATTTAGCTTTCCCGCTGGCCTTTGGCTTGCTACCGCCTGGCCCGCTGGCCGACGACATATTGAGGCGATCTTGTAGTTCTTTAACGCCGGGGTCCACTTCAAGCATTGCAGAAAGAATGGCCTGTCGCATCTCACGATGAGCCTCTAGTCGCTCGCGGCGGCACTCCTCATCTTGTTTTTGTAGTGTATTTAATAGGTTGCGAGCCTCTTTTACTTTAGCTGACTCTTTTGCAGCTAATTCCGCCTTACGAAATCGCTCCTGTTCCTTGATGGTTAACTTCTCCAAAAACCCTGGAGGACTCATCGGGTAATCGAGACTGCGGCGATAGAGGCCACTACGACCCGAAGGCAGTCCACCGTGCCGATCGTGTCTTACTTCCGTGCTTCTCTCAACCTTCACGATCAAGTTCGCCACGCTTGGATCTGCTTTAGAAACCGCCTCACGTATCGCTTTTTGATAAACTTCCGTGGCACTTTTGACTTCATCTCGAGCAATCATTACCGAAGGATCAGTCCATACCTCCCGCAATACGGTTCGAAGCTTCTCCTTCTCCCCATCACTCAGGGCCTCCCAACTTTCGCGACGTTCCGCCTCAGGATTAATGCCAGGACCAGCAAATCCGCTACGCACCAAGCCTTCTCCAGCGAGAGCCAAGCAAATAACGAGCAGTTTCAAGAATGCGTTCATAATAAAAGTCTAAATTCTGTTAGACGATAAAACACGCGATCTCAAGAAGAGTTGCACCGATGACCCATAACTGGCACGATTATTTTATCAAATGTCCTATTGCGCCCCTCTCGCAATTCTGCTGATGATCACATTGTTGCCATGGACATCCGACTTTAATGCTGAAATATTGTAGAAAAGACAAAGGATGGCATCAAATTGACTCTTTACCGAACCGCACTGATACCTACCGAAGGAGTTTCGACTTTTGGCTTAAATCGGGCGGGTCCGCCAAACTTCCTAAGTTCAGCGCGGGAAATGTAATTTTAAGGCATGTTGGCGAAGATCAATCAATCGAGGATAACTGGCAGGGCTATATTGAGCACGCAGCTTATCGGCAACCCTTAGCCTCTCACCAAAAAATAGAGGGCATTTCTGTTCACCGAGCATTCTCCAAGCGCTGATTCTTTTATTTGTTCTGCAACCTGATGTTGAAAAAGCTCAAACAGTTCCCTTTCCTCTCAACGGCAATTTTGCTCACCCTCATGACCCGACTCGTCATCAATGGACTGACTTGGGTCGGGGCTGTTGCTTTGATGGTTACCGCACTCTGGTTCTGCTTAGACATGGTTCGCTGGTTGATGATCCGGTTTGATGACAACGCTTTGCCCAATTATCAAGAAGAGCCCGAAGAAGAACTCCCTCCAGAGAATCTAGCCTCACTGGTCTACTTCCTTTCGGAGCCAAGAGAGGCAAATGAAACTTCAATCAGGCGGTGCGTTTCTGCAGCTCTCGGGATCGATTTCGACGCAAACGCACATAGCTCCGAGCACTTCGTAATCGAGTTCAATCCTCCTCGTACCGCCAATGAAGCCGACGACGGCATCAACCATTTCATGATTAAGATACCACAAGGTCTCTTCGCAGTGCTGGTTTCGAATCGTCCCTACATCTCAAAACCTTCCCAGTTCGCGAAAGAATGCATCCGCGATAAGCGTCTCCGCAAAGCGGTAGAACAACATCTTGCATGGATCTCCGTCGACCTGATGGATGATACCTCCGATCCTGAAGCCGCCTCGGCTGCTTATCAAGTGATTGGACAAATACTAGCCAATCTTGCCGGCCCCGACTGCCTCGCCATTTACTGCCCTGAACTTCAGCGCTGCAATGAATTCGATTTGTCGCTTATTGAAACGCTCTCAAGCCAAAGACCGCTAGCCCTGTTCAACGAGCCTACATTTCAGCCAATCGTTGAGATCTCGGACTCTAATCCAAAAATGGCCCAAGCGGTCAGAGAAGCTCGGCAACGTTGGTCTGAGTTTCTACATTCTTTTGCAGAAAGTGGCCCCGCCGACGCTGACAAGTTTATCGTGAAAGCAGAATTCCGCGAGGGTTCAAAGTGCGAATACATGTGGCTTTCGGTCACTGCAGCCTCTGCCACTTCCGTTAGTGGTATCCTCATGAACGATCCCCACGAGCTTATGAATATTCACCGAGGTGCGAGCGTAACCCTCGAGGTCGATCACTTGAACGACTGGATTTACCGCGACCAAGACGGTGAACATGTTGGCGGATTCACACTAGACGTTCTTGCCGAAGGCGACGAGAACTAACAAGACCGAATCAACCTCAAAGCATGCAGTTACTGCTTGCGCCGGGGTCAAAATGGTTTAAGTTCCGCGCTCTTCTCATTTTAATCAGAATTAAGCCATGTCACAGCACGCCAGCCTCAAAAAATCCAACAGCATAGGATCTCAGCGCAGCGTACTCAAACGCTTTGAACGAGTGAAGCTACTCCAGAAACGCGGGGAGTGGAAAGAGGGAACCAGCCCCCTTGGTCTTAAAAAGACTAAGCCAGAGGCGTAACTTCCTTTCTCTCGGATAATTTTAATCTTTTACCCTTTTCCGAGGGTTCCAAATGAGTTCGGCGGCGAACAAGGGCGTTCGCCTCAACAAATTTCTCGCATCATGTGGGGTCAGTTCTCGTCGCGGTTCCGAGGATTTTATCCGCGAGGGACGGGTGGAGGTCAATGGTGAGATCGTCACCGACCTAAGTTCGCGCGTTATCGCTGGAGATCACGTTCGATTCGACGGGAAGATCCTCAAGAGTCAGGACGACATTACCGTCGTCCTCAACAAACCGAAAGGTTATCTCTGCACTCGAAACGATCCTCAGGGACGAAAAACCATCTACAAACTTCTTCCCCGAAAGTTCTCCAATCTTAATTATATTGGCAGACTCGACCTCGACAGTTCTGGTCTCATTCTTCTAACCAGCTCTGGGGAATTAACCGAACAGCTCACCCACCCTCGCTTCCACGTCGAGAAAGAGTATGAAGTTCACCTGGATCGAGCGTTTGACGGGGAAAAGACCCATAAACTTCTGGAAGGAATTCATCTAGCCGAAGGCCTTGCCAAGGCGGAGTCAATCCACTTTGACTCTCGGCGTCGTCTGCGGGTGGTGCTGGCCCAGGGTTACAACCGTCAGATCCGCAGAATGTTTTCACGTCTTGGATACAAAGTGAAACGCTTAGAACGGACTCGTGTCGGTGACTTCACTGCCCCCGCCCTCTCAACCGGTGATTACCGAGTGTTAAACCACAGCGAGATAGAGGCCGCTTCGACCCGAGCCTCTTAAAGAAGAACAGACGCTGGATCAGTAGATCCTCACCGACCAACTTTGAACTGGCTGACGAGACAATCGGAGAACACTCAACGATCTCGCATCCTTCGAGTCAAAACTGTGAATAGCTTTATTCTCAAAGGCCCAAGTAGGACTGTGAGACACAAACGTATTCGCATTCGAAAATACGGCAGAGCCATCTGTGCTAGGATCAGCAATTGTCAAATCTATCCGGAACCCCAGCATACTGTAGACCGAACCAAGATCCCACTCATGGAGATGCAGATAACTGCGCGGAATTCGAATCACTACCGACATCCCCCCATTATCTGATTCCACGAGTACAGACGTGACTCCTTCCGAATCGAGTATCATGTCGTAGCCATTACCGAAACAGCCAAGAGCAAGTTCGGGGGAACTTCCAGGACCCTCCCTACCCTTAGTATAAATTTGGATCGGTTCCACCACTCCAAATGAGAGTACTTCATCAGTTGGCCGAGCGTCCAGATACAGCCGCGCTCGAACAGCAGGCTCATCACCTAAATCAGGGACGGTGATTCCCTGCATAGAAATCGTCAAGTAAAGCGCTTCTTCATCAGCCTCGAATCGATAAGTTAACTCGCCTTCAGTCCTTCGCTGGGCTCGATTCTCACCAGCTGGACTCGCATTGGCATAATCACTCCAACGCTTCATGGTTCGATTTTCTCCAAGAACCAAGTCACGCGTCGATTCAAGCTCATGATTAAATCTCACGATCCGATCATTTACCTCAGTCTGAATCCAGACATCTCGTTGAAACGGTGTATTACCCAGATCAGCATCGAAATCGAAAAGAGAGAACACGCTCTTAACACCCAGTGGAGATACTGAAAAATCAGTTGGCTGACCGACTTTATCCCCAAGCCCGACCTGAAAGGTCCCCGAAGAAGCGTTGTCCGTGGCATTAATAAGATCCCACTCAACACGAATTCGATCGGTCACATTTAAAAAGTGCCTAGATTTCCAAATCGCCGTTACCGGTCCCACACGCAACGGTAGCTCAACCAATTTAGTGCTAACCGTATCCTCGAGAACAAAGGAGAATCGACAGAACTCGTCGGCTACCTGCATAGGAAAAAGAATATCGGACCCGTCTCTTGCCTTCCCTGCAAATGGACGAGTGTAAGTGAACGCCAACTGAGTCGTCGAGGCCGCCGGAATCTTGAAGCGCTGGGTAGCCTGCAATGGTAAAAGACCGTCTCCAACGTTTAAAGCGCCAATACATCCTTCTTGAGCGTCATCGGTTAAATTCATTATTAACAGCCTCACGTCGACCCCACCGTTTCTGTTAAAAGACGCGGTGCCAGTGCAGGAAAACTTGGTAGGCCGCGGTCCATCCTTTAATTCCTGAAACAGCGATTGTGCTAGATAATCATTGGCACGCTCTCCAGTATGAATGCGCTCTTTTTCTTTAAGCTCAGGCCCAAATTGAAAGATAGCTCTGAGACGATCTTCGACTATTTCCATCGCAGCATCGGGGTGCGTATCCGGTAGAACCCCTCCCCCGAACCGTGAGAGGAGGTGCTGCCCCGCATCCATGAACATCACGCCGTTCGCCGCGGCCACCTCCTTTGCAGCCATTGAATAGGGACGAGCAATACCGAAATTCATCGCACCTGCTCCATAATTCACCAGAGTAGGTCCAATGACGATGAGATCGGAATTCTGTTCACGTCCCTCGTTAATCGAAACTTGAAGAGCATGCTTGTATGTGTCCAGTGAAACCCGATTCAGCGAATCATAGATACCAAACTGAATGATTACCAAATCCGGATGATGGAGGAAGGCATCCGTCGAAATTCGCCTCAACCCTCCAAGAGCCGTGCCATCTGGAATCGTCAGATTTTCAAAAGTGATACTGCGCCCCAGAAGATCGTCTACCGTCTGACTGCCTCCAGGAGGCGGATTGAGAAGGCGTGCCCCTCCTGTGTAGAAAAACTCGCTTGCCAGAAGATTCAGGAAACTTCCAACGTAACTAAATAACGGATTATTGGTCTCCCACGCACTTTCTATGGGAGTGTAGCCACCCGCCACACTGTCTCCTAGCAGAACGACGTGGACTGGTTCCTGTGCCTCAAGTTTGGCGAAAACTCCCGGAAGATAGCGCTTGAAGCGCTTCCTCTGATCGAGGGACAATGGATAGGCTAGCAAGCTGTCGGCTGCAAAAACCAGCGCCAAGCCAGTAACAATAGCCGTAGCGTTAAATCTCATATTGCTATCATGCCGCACGACAAAACGACAGAGTCGATCGAATCGTTAGTAGAAGTGCCCTTTTTTACGGCGCCGTTAATTTAAAGCGAAATCAGGAAGTTGTCGATGTTCCACTTCGACGATCACGAAATGTCGAAATTCCTTCCTCTGGCAGGAAGAAACCACCCATCTGTAGTTTTGCTGGTTCAACACCAAGTTCCCCAAGGTGCTCAAAATGAGCCAATGCATCTTTATTTTTAAGTTCACCGAGAGTGGCTTCAACGCCCTTCGAGCCAGTTAACAAGCTTACCAGAACGCAGCCAGTAATTTCATGCTTGTCACGACTAGCGAGGAAGTTCATAAAACCCGCCTGAACTGCTTCGCCGAGGTCCTCCAACTCTTCTGGAAGGTAGATTGTCTCCGCCACAACATCCGGCATCTTGAGTTCACCGCCCGTAGTGAAGAGTATATCCCGCCTTGTCGAAAATCGCTTGATCGCCTCATCCAACCGAAAAACTGGCGGGAAGCTGTAGTCAACCACGAGCGTTCCCGGCTGTAGATCCGCCATATTGAGCACCCCAGGAAGGTTAGTAGAAGCGATCACCATAGAGGCATCATAGACCTCGGGTGGTAAAGCTCCGCCATTCTTAACAATATCAACCTGCCCTTCGTAACCCGCATCGCGCACGCGATCACGAATCTGGCTCATTTGGTCGTCGGTTTGGTAAGGATCACATAGGATGAGATGGTTTGGATGATCCATCACGTCCAACATAAGCCGCAAGGTTCCGAAACCGATCGATCCAAGTCCAACAACCGAGACCGTCTCGTCTGTTATGGCCCGCCGCGCTTCCTTGAGGATCCCCTGCACCGACTTCACAATCGTTGCAGAACGTGTCGCATCTCCTGTCGTGATGACCGGCATTCCCGATTGTCCTTCCATCCACTTGGCGATCTCTCGCCCATGATCGGTGGCCGAAGGGATAACACCTGTAAGAGAAACCGTTCTTGCTCCCGCTTTAGCCGCCATCTCCATTGCCTTAAGTGTCACTCCTTTGACCGATTCCGGATCCTTGTAGAAATCGGCTTCAAAGCAGGGAAGCATGATCACCCCGATATTACCTTCAGCCATTTCATATCGATTACTGAGTCGGGGGTTTCCTCCGAAAAGACGTTCCGAAATCTCGTCTCGAGCCATACCTGACATATTTGCGAGAGCTTCTGGAATATAGGTTAGAGCGACTGCGTCGAGCTCTGGAATCTGGTCCGAGGCTTCGTCCAAACTGATGTGAGCAAGATCACTAAAGTCAATCTCTCGACCGCCCTCACTTACAAACTCTGCTGCGGAGACTCGCTCGCTGCCAAGGTAATGTGCCAACTGCTCGATCGTTGGATGGGTAAGGAACGCGTCAACAGGAACGTCCTGCTTGAGGGCCTCGGTCACGTCGACCACAATTCGAAGCGCAAGAAGCGAGTCGCCGCCCATCTCGAAGAAATTATCAGTAACGCCGATGTCATCCGAGTCAAAGTTTCGGCTGAACACCTCCCATAATCTCTCTTCAACCGGATTGCGCGGGCGAACGCGCTCTCCCTCTATCGCAGCCCCTGTTTTGGGCATAGGCAATCTCCTGCGGTCGATCTTCTTGTTTGGTGTCAGCGGGAACTCATCCAAAGCCATGAAATAGGCAGGGATATAGCTAGAAGGAAGATTGTTGGCCAAAGCCGCGCGAATTTCCGCTGCCCCTATCGGTCCACCTTCGGCAAGGTAGTAGCCAACAAGACCCTCACCGGTTGGAAGATCTTCCCTCTTTATCACCACAGCTTGCTTTATTCCTTCAAAAGATTCGAGTTGTGTTTCGATATCTCCAAGCTCCATTCGAACCCCGCGAACTTTCACTTGGAAATCAATCCGACCGAGGCATTCGAGCTTCCCATCGCGGTTCCAGCGAGCTAAGTCCCCAGTTCGATAAATGCGCTTCTTCCCTACTTCCGGCAATTCAATTTCCCGGAATAATTCAGCCGTTAACGTATCACGATTCCGATACCCTCGCGCCAGACCCTGACCACCGATCCAAAGCTCACCAGTGAATCCCTGCGGGACTGGGTGATGTTGATCATCAAGAATATAAATTTGGGTATTAGCGATCGGTCGACCAATCGAAATGGCAGCTTCGCTTTCTTTGATCTTCTCGACGGTAGACCACACCGTTGTCTCTGTTGGGCCGTAGAGATTCCAAAGCTCGTCAGCAGAGTTAACTAGCGTATTGGCAAGACCGCGGTTTAAAGCTTCACCTCCGCAGAAGATGCGCAAACCGCTATTTCCTTCCCAACCGCTGTCGAGCAACATTTGCCATGTCGCCGGCGTTGCCTGCATCACCGAGATGTCTTCCTCGCTTATAAGGTTGGCGAGGCGGCGCCCATCTTTAACATCATCACTGTCAGCGATCACCACTCTAGCCCCCACTAACAGGGGCAGGAACATCTCTAACAGGGAAATATCGAAAGACTGTGTCGTCACGGCTAGAAGCTTATCTTCCGAGTTCAGCCCGGGCTCTTTCTCCATCGAACGAAGAAAATTCACTGCGGCTCGATGCGGTATCTCAACGCCTTTTGGTGTCCCTGTGGAGCCCGAGGTATAGATGATATAAGCCAAAGACTCTGCATCGAGTTTCGGCTTAGCAGGCGCTTTAGAAGTCGCTTCTATTGCATCTAGGTCGAAAACTTTCCACAGGCCTTTCGGAAGCAAACTTTCGAGCCGGGCAGAAGCGATCAAAACCTTAGGAGCGGCATCATCCAGCATCATTTCGAGACGCTGAGCCGGGAACTCAGGATCCAGAGGAATATAGGTTGCTCCAGCTTTCATCGTGCCAAGCAGCGCCGCGATCATCTTTGGAGAACGATCAGCAAGCACTCCCACATTATCCCCAGGCGCCACTCCTGCGGCAACGAGGTCACGAGCGACACCATTGGCTAAGCGATTGAGTTCACCGTAGGTCACATGAGTGTCCTTGAAGATCACCGCCGTGTCTTCGTCTTTCTCCTTGGCAACGGACTCTATTAGCTCATGAAGCAGGCCGTCCTCACAGTCCGTCTCCATCTCCGTCTCGTTAAAAGAAATCAGGAGTTTCTTGGCATCGTTGGCACCTAGCAGATTTAATTCTGAGGTCTTTTGATTCGGATCCCCTGTCATCTCTCGGAGCACCTGCTCATAAAGGCCGCAGAGCTCCTTAATGGTCCCCTCATCAAAAAGATCCCGATTGTATTGCCAGCACCCAAAGAGTTGTCCACCAGCCTCCTCCAATACCAAAGTGATTTCGAATTGAGCCTGTCGAGTCGTCAGGTCAATTGTCTCCATAGTAAGGTCGCCCACATTAAATGTGTGGCCTCCCTGACCGATCAAAAAGACAGCGATACCTTCGTCGTCGATACCTGGTACCTTCTCCATCGAGAAGCTGATCTGGAACAAAGGAGAGCGACCCGGATCTCGAGTGACTTTCAATTGATCCACTAATCTGGCTAGCGGATACTGCTGATTCTCAAGTGCTCCGTTTACAATCTCACCATTGGCGGTCAGGTAGTCAGAAATCGTCGGGTCGCCCTCGACCGTGCTCCTCATCGGAACCGGGTTGATGTAGTAACCAACCGTGCTGCGCAACTCTGGCTGGGTCCGGCCCGCTAGCGGCACACCAACCACAATGTCTTCCTGATCGCAGTAGCGATGCATTAGCAAGTCGTAGGCTGACAGCAGCGTCGTGAATAGGGTAACGTTGCAAGCCTTACCCAACTGGTCGACAGCTTCGGTCAATTCCTCACCAAGCTGGAAGCCATAAGTCGCTCCGTTGAAAGTCTGAATCGCAGGGCGCGGACGATCCGTAGGCAGGTCGATCACGGGAGGCGCACCTGATAGATGCTCCTTCCAAAAATCGAGCATGCGCTCTCCGGCAGGACTCTCAAGGTGAGCCTTTTCCCAAGTCACAAAGTCGGCGTAACTGGCATCAATAGCTTCCACCTGCGGAGTACGCCCTGCCTTGCTCGAAAAGTAGTATTCAATCAAGTCCTGAATAATTACAGCAATAGACCAGGCGTCCGAAATCATGTGATGCATGCTCAACAAAGCCACGTGCGCTTCATCCGAGGTGCGGAACAATTCGAGTCGAATCACGGGACCTCGCTCAAGATTGAACGGACGATCGGCATGTTCACTGATGGTTTGTTTGAGCTGATCCTCATCCATCGAAGTGCAATCGTGCTCTCGAAAATCGATTGTCCGGCCCTTCTGCACCACTTGCATTGGCTCACCGTCCTTTGTGGTGAAAGTCACATCAATCAAAGGGTGACGCTCAAAGAGAAGCGAGAAGGCTGTCTTCATTGCCTCGATGTCCAACAGCGGTCGAAACTTGCCGGAAAAGACGAGATTGTAAGCCGAAGAATCCGGCGCCAGCCGATTCAAAAACCACAATGCTTTCTGCCCCTCAGAAAGAGGAAAGACTTCCGGCATCTGCCCAGTCGCCTCGAAATCTACAAGATCATCAGCCGAAGCCCCGTCGGAATCTCCCGCGTGGGCCCCTCCCGACTCAAGAAGCTTCTCCAGAACAGGAACAGAAAGATCAATAATGCTTGGACCATTGAGGACGGAACCCATTGGCATCGTCATACCAAGCTTCTCTTCGATGCGGTTGACCAGCTCGATGGCCATAAGAGAATCGAGGCCGAGGTTGGTAAGAGGCGTATCTTTATCGAGCCGGGAAGCGTCAGTGCCCAATACAGCTCCAACCTGAGCCGCAATAAGATCCTCAACCATCCCAGGACGCTTCTCAGAGGCTGCCTCAAGAATACGCGCTGCCATTGAGTCTCCTCCACCGCTGCTGGAGCGCGGCACTACAGGGAGGAACATGTTAGAACCGCTCACAGACGGGCTGAAGCGAGCAAGCGCCTGCCAGTCGCAGCGAGCGCAGCCAAGCTGGGTCGAATCCGTGGGAATACCGAGACCAAAGAGATAAAGAGTCTCGTCCATATCGGTAGAACCCAGTCCCACCATTTCGAGATATTCCTTAGTTTTCTCGTTTCGGGCAACGAAGCCAGCCCCTTCAAGAGCCCCCCAGTTAAAGGTTAACGCCGGGAGACCGATGGACCGACGGTAGTGAGAAATCTGATCTAGAAAAACATTTCCTGCATTGTAGTTCGACTGCTTAACCGCACCAATGAATGCAGAGAAAGAAGAGAAACAGACAAACAACTCAAGCGGCAGATCGAGCGTTGCCTCGTGGAGGTTCCATGCGCCGAGCATTTTGGGTAAGAGCACACGATCAAAGCGACCTTCATCCAACTCGTTGATGAACTCGTCATCCAGGACCATGGCACCATGAATCACACCAATCAGGGGAGCTTTTCCTTTCTGAACTTCAGCGATCGCCTTGTCGATGTCGGCGCGATTGGTTACGTCACCACGGGCGTCGATAATTTCGATGCCTTCGTTACGCATTTTTTCAATTTTCCCAATCGCCTCATCTCTGGGACCAGAACGACTCATAAGGGCAAAATGGCGAGCTCCATTGTTGGCCATCCACTGCGCCAACTCGAGTCCGAATCCACCAGCACCGCCGGTAATCAGGTAAGTTCCATCAGCCCGAAAACGATGCCCCTCTTCGGTCGGTTGGCCGATCTCGATTTCAGGAACTTCGAAATCGAGTACGTTCTTACCGATATGCTTGCCGGCTGCCATGAATCGGAAAGCTTCAACCACCTCTGTAATCGGAAATACTTCGTTGGGCAGCGGTTCGTAAATTTCATCGTAGAACATCTTCTCCAAGTCGGAGAACATGCTAGCCACATAGTTCGGCTTGTTCTGCAAGTGCTGAGCCAGATCGATGACAAAGAAACTGATATTATTGCGCAGCGGTTCCAAGCCAATCTTGGAATTCCCGTAAACGTCGACCTTACCGATCTCCATGTACCGCCCGAATGTCTTCAGCACGCTGAAATTCTTCGCGATAAAGTCCCCCGCTAGAGAATTAAGGACGGCATCCACTCCCTCTCCTCGAGTAATCCGCATGATCTCGTCAGCGAATTCTAGGCTGCGAGAGTCGAGCACATGGTCGACACCCATATCTCTAAGCAACTGCCGCTTTTCAGGTGTTCCCGCCGTAGAGAAAATCGTGAGCCCTAGGTGCTTGGCAATCTGAATGGCTGCCTGTCCAACGCCACCGGTTCCCGCGTGGATCAGGATACTCTCACCCGTTTCCATGCGAGCGAGCTCGTTCATCGCATAATGGGAAGTCAGGAAAACAGTCGGAAGCGTCGCCGCCTCAACGTGGCTCATGGTGTCCGGCTTTCGGAACACCATTGCGCGATTCACGGTCACATAACTGCGGAAGCAGTATGGCGCCATACCAACAACATTATCGCCCGGCTTCAGGTCTGCGACATTCGAACCCACCTTAACCACTGTTCCGGAGAAGTCGTCACCAAACCACTTTAAGTCCACAGGATTGCCAGGGTAGATACCGAGCGCCTTCATGACGTCGCGGAAATTGATACCTCCTGCCTTGATCTGAATCTCAATCTCGTCCGCTTCCGGTTCGCGTCGAGACGTCTCGTTGAGCGATAGATTTGTCAGGATTCCAGGTTTATCGATCTGGAGTCTATATGGGACAACCTGTCCATCTTCCTGGACAGCATTACGTTTGCGGGCGGGCAAATCCTCAGGCTTAATTCGGTGAACGCGACGTGCGTAGCGACCGTTTCCACGAAACGCCAACTCATGCTCGCGGTCAGAATAGAGAAACTCAGCCGAAAGATCTTCGATTTCGTATTCGTTGGGCGCCGGATCGAGGTCAATCTGACCCCAGGTGAAGTCGGCGTGTTCATTGTTTGCTACTCTCAACAAACCTGTGAGGGGAGCCGAAGCCAAACCGGAGAGCTCTTCGCCCGGCTTCACCGGCATCGTGCCCCGAGTCAGGAACGTTATTTGCGGACGGTTCTCCCACTCCCGGTTGGTAACGTATTGGAATAGCCCAAGCGCAAAACGGACACCTGTATTCTGCGCCGCGTTGAGTTGATCAAGGCAGAGATACTCGGACCTCGGATGATCAAGAGATAGAGTCTGGATGATAGCCCTGATAACTCGCCCACCATCAGTCAGTTCGTCAATTTTGCTGGTCACCTGCTCCAAATCCGGGCCCGCAAGAACCGCCTCGGTCTCCTCAGTTTCAAGCGCCTTGGCAAGTCGGGCACCAAGCCCTGAACTGTCTTCAGTAATGAGGAAAATATCCTTAGCTAAAATTTCAATCTCTTCCTCAACGACACCACTAGCCTCTTCCTCAACGGGAAATTCGACCGGATCCGGAGCCCGTCCGATCAGGCAAGCCTGCTGATTCTGCTCAGAATTTTCCGAGCTAATGAAGCTGGCAACATCTCGATAACCAAGATCGGACAGAAGCGCTTCCCACTTGTCTCGCGAAAGTAACGCAGAATCTTTTCGCAGTTCAGTGTCAGTGAACCGCCACCAACCGGGTAGCAACCCGAACACGTTGTCAAGAGCAGCGCGGCGCCACGTTACCTCGAGAAACATGAGGATACCGTCTTCGGCTAGCGCACGACGTAGATTGCTGAGGGTCGCTTTGAGATCCTTTGTCGCGTGGATCACATTCGACGCAAGAATAATATCGAAGTGATGTGGCTCAATCCCTTGAGCTTCGGGAGACTTCTCACAGTCGAACATCTGGTATTCGACGAATGAGTAGTCCTCTGAGAAGCGATTTTCCGCAGCCTGAAGAAAAAGAGGCCCATTATCGGTGAAGACATACTCTGTTCGTTCAGATGGGAACACACTAAGGATTTCGCTGGTAAGCGAACCGGTCCCGGCACCAACCTCGAGCACTCTTATGGTGCGCCGCTCGGGAAGATTTTCAACAGCCTTGGTCAGGGCATCTTTGATCTGAACGTTGATGACGGGAAAGTCGGCTCCCTCACGATAAAAACGCTCCATGATGCGGGAAGATCCCCCAGGAAAGAGCACCTCTAGCGGATCCGTCTCACCGCTTAACACACCAGCAAGATTGGGGCCGGCGAGACGCTGCAACTCGGCTTCCGAAGCGAAATTTGGAAGCGCTTCAATCAACTTATCAACCCACGGCAAAGCATCCTCTTTTTCAGGCACTTCGACCACTTCCCAAAACCCTTCGTTGCCAGCCCTTAGGAACCCACCCTCACAAAGCGACAATAGCTGCCCAAAAACCAGTTTTTCATGCTGGTCCGCAATGGACAATTCCTTCATCAGCGTGGGGATGGTAATTTCATCGCCTATCTTCGGATCCCAACCGAGGTCGTAGTAGGCGTTGACAATAAATTGGCGCGAAAGTTCATCGAGCGCCGGTAGGAACTTTTCGTAGTGATCAGCAAGTCCCCGCTGGGCATAAAGCTCGGGAAGATGAGAATTTGCCGCTTTTACTAAATCGGCTGAGGCCGGGATATTGGTAGCCCCTGTCTCGCGAGTGCCTGGGAGACGAGCCAACTCCCAATCCGCTTGGTAAACGCACTTTTCGAGTTCGTCACGATTGCTTTGCTCAACGCGATCGGCCCGGAAGCCATAGATTTCAGCTACAAGTTTGCCAGCATCATCATAGACATCGATGTCGGCAATAATATATTCACGATCATTGTCGGAATTGACGCGAGCATGCCCCCACAGGCGAAGCGGCGGACGATCCACGTGCAAGCGAATGCTGCGAATCGCAGCCGGAAGATAAAAGTAGTCGCGCGCGTTTGCCTCATCCGGAATAACCTGTCCGCCCTTCACCGTGTGGAAACACGCGTCGAGAACCGCTGGGTGAAAGTGGTGATCTGGAATGGTGTCGTAAAGACCCTCCGGCGCAACAATCTCGGCCAGTGCCTCGCCATCCTTGCGCCAGACATTCTGGAGATGTTGGAAGAGCGGTCGGAACTGGTAGCCGGCCTCTTCGTAATCATCATAATACTCCTCGTGATCAAAGTGACGGGGTAGCCCCTCTTTGGTCTCTTCAAGATTTATTGGTTTGCGATTCGGCTCAGGCTGTTTTCGCAACACTCCTTGGGAATTTAGCTCCCAATCAGTTTTGTCTCCCGTGGCACTGAAGATTTGGAAAACGCGGGTATCAGGATCAAAAACAATTTCGACGGTCGGCACTTTCTCCTCACTTACGAAGAGAGCCTTTTTCATTTCGAGGTCTTCGACTACATAGTTTTCTTCGGGGAAGATCTTTCTTGCAATCGCCAAGCCTATTTCTCCATAGCCTGCTGCGGGGAAAATCACACTGTCCCAGAAGCGATGATCATCGAGCCAGTTAAAGTAACGAGGATCAAGATCAAATCGCCACGTGGGACGTGGTGCATCCTGAACGAGTCCCAGCAATGGGTGCTCAAGCGGCGCACAACGAAGATATTCGTTGTGCTTCGACTCAAGCCAAAAAGTTTCGTGCTGCCAAGCGTAAGTGGGCAGGCGGACGCCGTCGCCACAACCTTGAGCGAGATTTCGCCAGTCGATCTCAAACCCGTGATTATGCATCCGGGCCAAATTGGAAATCATTTCAACAGACTCGTCCGTTTTGCGGCGAAGACTCGAGAAGTAGAATCCTTTTCGCTTTTGGTCGGAAAGGCACTCCATGATCGGATTTTGCAGAGCCGGGTGCGGCCCTAACTCGACGAAGGTATCCTCGCCTGAGCGAATCAAACCGGCGATTGCAGGAGCGAAGAGCACTGACTCCCTAACGTTCTTCCACCAGTAGTCACCATCCAGTTCGGTTCCCGCAAGCACACCACCGGTAACGGTTGAAATGTACGGGATTGTGGTCGCCTGAGGTTTGATACCCTTCAACGTCTCGAGGAGTTCCTCCTTGATCGGTTCCATCTGGTGGGTGTGAAAGGCATAGTCGATGCGAAGCCAGCGCACAAATTTGCCAGCTTCTTCAAGCTTGGCCACCACCTCCTCGAGTGGTTCAGTGTCCCCCGCTAGCGTCAACAGGCCTGGGCTATTCACCACCGCAATCTGGACCTTGTCTTCCATACCGGCGATTGCCTTTTTTGCTTCTGCTTGGGAAATCCCAACTGCAACCATACGACCATTGCCACCAGTCTGGTCCTGGAGTCGGGAACGATGATATATGATCGTCACCGCATCCTCCATGGTATAAGCGCCAGCCACATAAGCCGCAGCCACTTCACCCACCGAGTGTCCCACCACCTTAGCGGGCTCTATTCCCCACGACTTCCAAAGTTTGGCCAACGCAACCTGCAATCCGAAGATTGCTGGCTGAGCAATATTCGTGCGATTGATTTGTGATGCGTCCTCGTCGCGAGTCATCTCTTCGATAAGAGACCATCCAGCGAGCGGTTTGAGGTGTGAATCTATTTCTTCGAGCGCACCTCGGAAGACAGGCTCACGTTTTAGCAGATGCTGCCCCATAGCCCACCACTGGGCACCTTGCCCCGTAAACACAAAGACGGGGGCGTGAGCTTCGCCCACAGGTTTGCCCGCAATTGCATTATCCCCTTCACCGCCGGCAAGCCACTCGGTCATCTCATGGACAAGAGCGTCTTTGTCCGCACCAATGAAGGCAAGCCGGTTATCGTGATGCTCTCGCCTAGCACCCGCTGCAGCGGCAATATCTGTGACGTTTGTCGCAGAAGCGCGTAAAAATCTTCGCCAGCGGACTACAGTGTCACGGAGGGCGTCGTCGCCTCGACCCGAAACCGGCAAAAGGATAGGGCGGGCGGCCTTCTCACCGTCGGCAACCTCACCCCCACCGCCGGCTTTGTCTCTATCTTCGGCAGGAAAGGCTTCCAGCACAATATGTGAGTTGGTACCTCCAAACCCAAAGCTATTGACCCCGACAACCGGAAGATGACCATCGAGGTGGGGCAGCGCTTGGTTTTCTGTAGCCACCTTGAACTTAAATTCGTCAAACGGGATGTCCGGATTCGGGTTCTTAAAGTTCAGATTTGCCGGCACCGTGTCGTGATGCAAAACGAGAGCTGCCTTGGCAAGTCCAGCCACTCCAGAACCTGACTCGAGGTGTCCGACATTCGTTTTCACTGAGCCGAGCAGGCAGTAATCATCTTCGTCACGCCCTTGGGAGAGGATCTGCCCTAATGCTGTCGTTTCGATGGGATCGCCAACCGGCGTGCCCGTGCCATGAGCTTCCATGTAGCGGACTCGCTTGGGCTCCAATCCCGCCTGCCCATAGGCAATGCGGAGCATCTCAGCCTGGGTATCAATGCCTGGCACGGTCATTGAGGAAGTATTACCGTCTTGGTTGATTACAGCAGCACGGATCGTGCAGTAAATGCGGTCTCCGTCTTCCTTTGCGCGAGACAGGGGCTTGATCACAAACATACCGGCACCCTCACCACGCACGTAACCATTGGCTCGATCATCAAATGCGAAACACTGTCCAGAAGGAGAAAGCATCGTCGCCTTGGAAAAGCCAATAGAAGCGTCAGGCGTCAGGAGAGCATTAACCCCTCCCGCGAGGGCCATTGTTGCCTCACCCGACCAGACACTTTCACATGCCAGGTTGATTGCCACGAGAGCCGAGGAACAAGCCGTATCGACTGAGACGGCGGGGCCTTTCAGATCAAATAGGTAGGCAATCCGGTTGGAGGCGATCGAGAGAGTCGAACCTGAATTCGTATGCACGTCTACATTCTTAGGGTCGCTCTGTGCCACATTGGCGTAATCGTTTGAGGCAATACCCACGTAGACAGCAGTAGCCGTTCCTTTGAGACTTTTCGGGGCGATCCCCGCATCTTCAAGAGATTCCCAGGAAGTTTCCAGCAGCCAACGCTGCTGAGGATCCATTCGAAGTGCTTCTCGAGGCGAAATACCGAAAAACTGGGCATCAAACTTATCGTGATCGTGAATGAAGCCCCCCCACTTGGTGATCATCTTGCTGGGGATCTCGACATTCTCATGATGCCAACGTTCACGGTTCCATCGATTAGCGGGCACAGGAACTATACCCGAGCGCCCCTCCATCATGAGGTTCCAGAAGGATTCCGGACCGGTAACACCGCCGGGAAGGCGGCAACCAATTCCAATGATGGCCAGGGGCTCTCGCTGCGCAGATTGGCTATCGGACATATTCAAAAAATACGGTCAGTGTAAACTACGTTTCTATCAGCCAGCCAGCCTCATTTCGACAACCAACTTACGGGGGAGGACGATTTTCGACGAATCAACTATCTGAAAGTTTAGCAAAAATTGGCCCCTTTGACGACGTAGGGGTTACGGGCGTAAATTGAGGCTGACCTAAGCCTGAACCGCCACGTAGTCAACTGAGGATGCCCAAAGGTTTTGTAAGATTAAGTGGTTACGTTTTCCAAAATTCTGACAATTTCAAAAGTATCAGGGCAGTAGTTCTGCTACCGCCTCTCGTTCTTCACGCAATTCCTGTACCGTTGCGTTTATTTTTTCTCGGCTAAACTCGTCAATCGTCACATCGCGAACGATTTCCCAAGTAACGCCATCCGTCCGAATTGGAAAAGACGAGATCAAACCCTCATCGACGCCATACGTGCCGTCTGAGCAGACACAAACGCTGGTCCAATCCCCTTCCGGAGTAGGATTTGTGAGACTTTTGACAGTATCAACAACGCCATTGGCAGCAGAAGCCGCGGATGAAAGGCCACGAGCCTCAATAATGGCAGCTCCACGCTTTTGGACCGTCGAAATAAATTCGCCCCTAAGCCAAGCTTCATCGGATATCTTTTCGACTGCCGGCACCCCATCGATCTTAGCATTCGTGTAATCGGGATACTGAGTCGCGGAGTGATTTCCCCAGATGCACATGTTCGAAACTTCACTCACGTGAACTCCGGCTTTTTGCGCCAACTGGGACTTGGCGCGATTTTCATCGAGTCGAGTCATAGCGAACCAACGCTCCGTAGGAATATCGCTACCAGCATTCATGGCAATCAAGCAATTGGTGTTGCAGGGGTTACCCACCACCAATGTCCGAACGTCAGCAGCAGCGTTGTTGCAGATAGCTTTCCCCTGGCCCGTAAAGATTTTCCCGTTGATGCCCAGGAGATCGCCCCGCTCCATGCCTGCCTTGCGGGGGACACTTCCTACCAGTAGGGCCCAGTTCACATCCGAAAATCCCTCATCGAGACTCGAAGTGGCCTGAATATCATCGAGCAATGGAAAGGCGCAGTCATCAAGCTCCATCACCACCCCCTCAAGAGCCTTCATCGCTGGCTCGATCTCAATCAGGTTCAAAGCGACCTTCTGATCTGGGCCAAACATGGCCCCGCTAGCGATACGGAAAAGGAGGGAATAACCGATCTGACCGGCGGCACCGGTCACTGCAACTCGAATAGGCTGACTCATGGATTTAGGAGAAATACTTGGTATATTAGTTAACGAAATTTAGGATAGTGCAGAAACTCAGACAATTGATTGCCACAAGTTCGTGCGCCTTAAACGGAGTCCACCCTTCGCGCTCGGCCGGTCTCATTCAAGACGTTTTTTAAGCTGCACCTCAGCTGTTGGAATTCGCGCCCAATCCAAAGTTCCATAGATGAAACGGGAACACGATAGGACCAGTTTTCGCCGTCCATAATCCCCGGGACATTGATTCGGTTATCGTCTTCCAGCAGATCGGAGATCATAAAAGCGACACGGTCCGAATTTGAGAGGCAGAGTTTCCGGATCAACCAATGCCAAACTTCCGGGCCGAATTCGGGGATTTTGTAGCCATCTTCGAGTTCGATCCCAGCAAAATTGCAGAGACTCTGAAGAAAATTCTTAGCAATCCACCAATCCGCACTGTCTGCCTCAGATTCGCATAGTTGCTGATGCATCGCTCTCCACTGCGCCGGAAGAGGCAAGTGATCGTGAGTGGCATATGTCGCAAAGGAGCACTCAGGATATTGCAGGCCACAGGTCACCTCGCCGTTGGTGAACTCCCATTGAGGCACTCTCATCCCCGCGATACCGAGTTTTTCAAGTGAGGGACGAACATACTCGGGAACGGTGCCCAGATCTTCCGCAATGACCTCAGCAACCCCTGCCGCCTGTCTAATCATAGAAAGATAGAGCTCACCATTTTTGCGGTTAGCAGCTCTATCCTCCTCTGAATTGTCCGGGCGGGGCTTGAAGCCAGGGAGACTGCCACCGCAGAGTTCCCCTGCCTCCGCCTCAGTTAATGGAAGGAATTCCTCATTGCGAACCGGATTCCACGGAAAAGCATAAATTCGGTAGAACCCCAGAGCGTGATCTACCCGAAACATACCAAAAATCTCAGTCACTTTGCCAACCCGTTGCCGCCACCAGTCATAATGCCTTTCCTCTAGAACATCCCACCGGTAGAGCGGAATTCCCCAATTCTGACCCCATTTCTGAACGAATTCATCGTCTTTAAAGAGCTTTTCTGGAGGAGCTCCGCCAAACCATTCCAAGTCGAAAATTTCTAAATTAGCCCAAACATCCACGCTATAGAGGCTGACTCCAATTGGGATGTCACCCATAAGACTGATATCTCTCGAGGCCGCATAATCAGCTAATTGACCCCACTGATGATATGCAATCCATTGAACATAAGCATAATAACCTAGCTTTTTATGCTTCAATAATAAATCGCACTGGGTGGTTTTCGTACCCAAAAGTTCAGCGGCACTCTCCTTACAACGGAACTCCTCTGGCCAATCCTGCCAAACCTGACTACCTCCTTCACGATCCATAAGAAGGCGGAAGATGCAGTAATCGTTGAGCCATTCCGACTCCTTCACACAGAAACTCTCAAACTCACGCGCGCGAACATCGTCTCGCCCGTGCCCGTTAGCGAGAAAGCCCTCATACGCTTTTTCGAGTAAAGCACGCTTGAGCTTTCGGACCGAGTCATATTGCACATTCCCAGCATTCAACGATTCCAGTTCGTAACCCTCCAGAACCGCAAGCGAATCTTCTGCCGAGAGATCCTCGAGGCCGACGGGAGTGCAATCGAGTGTCATCGGCTCAATCGCTACTGAACTGATTGCGTTGTAAGGACTGTTATCGGGCCCGGTTTCGTTAATTGGAAGCAATTGAACAAAGCCAAATCCGACTTCAGAAGCAAAATTGATAAATTCCTTCAGACTGGCGACATCGCCAATCCCTAGATCGTTTTCGCCACGAATAGAGAAGACCGGGACAAGCACCCCGGCGAGTCTACGATTCGTTCTGTGTCGGGTTCCCGCCATACCCCTTTATGCGTCGAAACTTATCTAAGTAGATGAATAAATACTCCGCTTATTTGAGCAAATATTGTGCCCAAGTTTATCTGTGTTCTTCTCCGTAAACAGCATCTAGAATAGCCCGCGGCTGATCCAGCATATTTGCTGTCTGATACTCGCGCACCCGGTGAGCCAGACGTTTTGGGACTTTAAGGTAGGTATCGGGGAGTGCCCAATAGCTGCTTTTCCCTTCAAAAAGACGGCCCCTTGCTTCCTCAAAGTGACCTTCAAGACTGGGAACCTCTACCTCTTCAGCCACTTTTTGGAAAACTCCATAAAGGTTGCCTGGATTAACATCAAGAGAGACCTTCCTCAAGCCTGCGCGGGCCGCTACCGCTTCAAAGGTCAGTCCATCAAATCCATAGAGGTGTCCGTCATGCCACTTGTGAGCGAATCTCATCCCAGGGAATAAAATGTCAGGAACTTCAATTACAAAGAGCCCACCCGGTTTCAGAAACTCGGCCATGTTGCGGATATCGACGACGGGATCGGCAAGGTGCTCCAA